>Ga0209700_100209_pt1 | contig 97565 bp, 43 predicted proteins | sample SiratroredBW_FD_187528 | JGI IMG/M metagenome (GOLD analysis project Ga0209700, IMG submission 187528) | Root nodule microbial communities of legume samples collected from California, USA - Siratro red BW (SPAdes) (version 2) | ecosystem: Host-associated > Plants > Roots > Nodule | place: USA...
CAAACTTCTCTTTCAATATTTGATTTTCTTCCTGATTAATGCAGTATATATTCTTCATGATCACTATATTTTTCTTCCATGACTCTTCCATAACTGCATGGTTGTTATCGTGACAAGCTTTGCTTACTTTTGTTTTCCTCTTCCCTTTTTCTAAGTTTGTCCCACTAGGTCATATTCAATAAAGGTTTACGTCTCCAAGTTAGAGGATGATAAATATGTTCCAAAAGCATATACATTTTCTTTTCTATATCAATAATCCATTTTAATACATTTTCAATAACTTCCAAGCATGATCACGATTGAATTTTTGTTGGTAATCTTTCAAAAAATATAATATCATTCCTCGAGCTTCTATTTTTCAACTTTAGCTTATATTCCAAAGTATTTTTGAATGTTATTACTTGGCATGGATGTTCTTAGGATAGATGTAGTAGAAATTCTTTGTTTCTTCATAATTAAGCTTTAGAATATTCTTCGTACATATTAAGTTAAATTCATGGTTTGTACTTATTGTTTGAGTGATATTCACTTAACTAATCAAATAAAATAGAACTTGGCTCTATTTGTCAAACAAAACATATGCAATTTGTGCTCTAATCAACATTTTCAAACACAGTTGCTTCATGTATTCCAAGCACTAGGCTTATTTTGTTTAAGCCCTTAATCAAAATATTTAAAGTGTTGTATTTTTGCTTTAACATCTTTATAAGGAAGTCTTTATTATAAATTCTCTCAACAAGAGTTATTCCTTAGGTTCTACCTTTTTCACCTATATGTATAAGTGGTTAAATCTTTTTTTAACTTTCTTAGCCTAAGGGGAAGATTAAGAAAAGATAACTAAGAGTAACTTCGTGTATTTATGTTTTCCAAACTGTTTTCATATACTTGTTTGTAATCAATTTACGATCAGTTGAACCTAAGAAAAGAAAACTAAACGTAGCTTAAGTGTTAGGATAAACTAGTATAAAACATATTACATCCTTCTTGCTATGGATAAACTAGTATAAAACATATTACATCCTTCTTGTTATGTAGATAGTCTGTTATTAGATGTTGTAACATAACGAAAAAGTTTTGTATTTTATTCAATCTCTAGTATTTGGTTGTTACTTTAGTTTGAATTAGAACATGAGAAAAAATATCCTATCGACAACGAAAGACCGTGCATAAACAAAACCTTTTTATTCAAAGGGTCAAGTATGATTATTGAAAATGATAATAATATCCTACCACATGGACATATTAGACATTATGGAAAATTAACTAATGTTTTTATGCTTTTAGTGCCTTCTTCATATATAAGTGATAAATTAAGTGCAAGATAGAAACTCATGTCACAAAGTAGAAGGTATTTTAATATATTTTTTTTTGTTCACTTTTATATGTAAATTAATTAGTTTGACTAATTATTTTAAGTTATAATGTAAAAAACATACAAGTTGGAAGTTGGAATTGATAGAAATGGAAATCAAATAATTCGTTATATTTAACCAATACGATAATGCATTAATTGTTTTTGTTTATAGACTTATATTAAATTACGTAAATATGTTGTAATTTTTTCAATGAAACACAGTCCTTAAACTTAAAAACACTATATAAAGTGGACAAAGGATTTTATCAATATTTACAACATTTTAGAGCTGACAAAAAAGTAATAAAGTTTTTACAATAGAGTTGCTGACAAAGTACTAGTTTTTACTATGCATAGTTTTATAACAATTTTATTTTTTCTTTAACACTTTAACTATGGTTTTAGTAAATTGTATATTAATTCAACATGATTCTAAACTTTAATTATGTTTTTAGTAAATTATATATTCTTTCAAAATGGTGTTGGACGTTCTCTATAATTATAATTATGATTGAGATGTGATCTGATAAGTGCATGAAGGGAAATCAACTAAATCCATATAAGTAAAAATTCACTATATATAATATAAATAGGTAACAATATTAAAATATAAATTGTTCATTTATTTACACATATATTGTTTCATTTATTTTTTTGTCTGACTTAAATATTCAAGTGTATTTTCAGAAACATCTCTAGTTAATGTGTTGGTTAAAACAACTATAAAAGAATTCCAATTAAATTACATAGAAAAGAAATACTATATTTCGATTATAAAAGAAAAGTATTTATAAAATTTCGATATTTGTAAGAATAATAACAAATTTCCCAAACCAAAATAAAACATTAAGGGAAGAGAAACACACGGTACTAAGACCATAACTTGTTTAAAGAGAGAAACATTAACAAAAAGAACATTAAGGAATACATATAATACAATATAAAGTTAATGGTAATATGAATTATTAATATTATAAATGATTGTTATTATTCTATTCTCTATAGCCCGTTTAGTGACTTTAGATAAGTTAAATATACATATTATGGATACTTGTGTCCTCAAAACTAGTATAAACACTAGTAGAAAAAAGACATTTAATCGCAGTTTTATAAGGCTTACAAGTGTGGTTGTCCAACCGCAATAAAAAGTACTGAAGATACAAATGCGGTTGTACAACCGTGATGGAAAGTATAACATACCACCGCGGTTCTTTAGAAATTGCGTTGAAAAATGGCTCAGACTGTGCAAAAATAACAAAACTGACACATACTAGCGCGGTTGTAGAGGGAACCGCGCTGGTATGGCACATACAAACGCAATTGTTACCGCGCTGGTATGTGCCAGTTTTTTTTTTTTTTAAAATGGCAGCAGCAAATAGCTGCTGCCCAATACTAAAATTCAATTGCTGCTGCACAACCAAAATTCATTTGCTGCTACCAAAACCAAAATCCAAAATTCAATATCTCCAATTCAACACATACTCAATTCAAAATCCAATATCTCCAATACAACACATACTCAATTCAAAATTCAAAGTTTTCACAAACACAACAATTCTAAGTATTGACACAAACATTATATAACTCTATATATGCATACACTAAAAAGTTGTTACAATAACTATAACTTAGACAAATATTACTATACATTATACTATACATTATACTAGAAAGTTATTACAATATACTACAACTTACTACAAGTTTACTATAAGATTTCTTTTCTCTTCTCAATGAAGTAAGTTGCCCATTCAGTCCGAATATCTTCTATGTACTTGTGTTCAATTGGGTCTCGATCTATAAACATCTGAAATAGAATAATTGTGTTAGTAGTTATCATCATATGCTCATCATAATTTTATCTAATTTGAACACTGTCATACATTTTCCCAAGAGTCGGTGATATGGGCTTGGACTATGGTCTTCATCCAATGCATGACGTAGTAGCCACATTCCCAACTTCCTTTTTTGTTTGTTAAACTACAATTTTATCAAAGTTAATTCATTAAACAAGTCTACAACGAATTTAATAGGTTCAATTAAGAACAAAAATACCTTAGGCTGCACCAAACGTAGGGTATGGGATGAGGATATAGATATACTTCCAAGTACTTTAATAACATTAATTGCACTAAAATCAGAGATGATTAGTAATAACTTGCATATTATATAAACAAGATCAATATTTTATAAGGTAAATTAAATCATATCCTTGTACCACTTGTTTGATGTGATTACTTGGGTTCTTATGCAGTGAACAGAACCAGATCACAGTTTTATCCAAAGGACAAACAACCATTAGTTGCCAATGGCTCCTAAAATAGTGAATCCATTATTGATGTTCTAAAAAATGTCACTATGTTGTTTTTAATTGCAGTTAATTTTTAACCGCAATGATATCCCGCCTTGAAATATATTTTTTCTACTAGTGAATTTTTTTTTTTGGCAATAGACACACCTAAATAAATTACACTCTATTTTAGTAATATAATAATATATTGGTATTTTAAGTTAAAAAATAAAAAAAGGACACTTTTTCTGTCCAAACACTTTATTAACCCCTACATGTTTTTTATTTCTATTTTCCTATATCATATAATGCTACGTTTATATTTCTCTTTTTCTCCCATATTAACTCCTACTTTGGTAGAGTATTGGAAGGAAGAAATTAGTTTTGGTGGTTTAGATTAAGAAGGAAACAAGAAGAAATTATAGCATCTCCTCCACTATTTCATACTTTTTTTAATTTATCTTTTGATTTCATTAGTTCTTTCCATCAAACTTAATAACTTTCAAAACGTTTTTTTCTTCTTCTTTATCTCTGTTCCACCAAATATTTAAACATTTAATTTATATTTTTTTACGCAGTTTCACTTCTCTTAATTTTTTTTTCTGTACCCAAAGGTCAAATAGAGTACTAATCTACAACAACCATTTTCAGTATTATAATAAGAATAAATGAGGAGGGATTTATAAGCAGCCTTTAATTCTAAACACGTTTCTGTATCCATCTAGAGAATTGAGTTGAAAAATTATTATTGAAAATATTAATATTAGTTGAAAGTGTCCATTGAATTTTCGTGGAAGGAAACTAGAAATTCTCATTTGCATGGCGTAGATCGTTTTGTTTAACAGGGAAAAGTCAAATGTTAAAAGGAGGAAAGATCCTTTAGTTTAACAGAGAAGAGTCAAATGTTAAAAGGACGAAGAAAGAGTGGCCATTGAGTTCATATCTCGTGTAGATCTTATTCTACAATAATGGGTTTCAGCAGCCATGCAAACTCGTTCTTTGTTTTGTTCATGCTGTGTTTTTATGTCTTCGACATTGGTAATGCCACAGATACCATCACATCGTCACAATCCATCAAGGACCCTCAAACTCTAAGTTCCAAAGATGGTAACTTCACTTTTGGGTTCTTCACCCCTCCAAACTCTACAAATCGCTATGTTGGAATTTGGTGGAAGTCTCAATCCACAGTTGTATGGGTTGCTAACAGAAATCAACCACTGAACGATTCTTCAGGAGTTGTTACCTTTTCTGAAGATGGCAATCTTGTGGTGCTGAATGGACAAGATGAAGTTATTTGGTCAACATTTGTGTCAAACACATCATCCAATACAAGTGTCCAGCTTTCAGATCAGGGGAAGCTTGAACTCATGGAAGCCACAACAGGGAAGAGCTTATGGGATAGTTTTCAGCAACCTTCAGATACATTATTGCCTCAAATGAAAATTTCAAGCAACAGAACAGGTAGGGGGACAAAACTTACATCATGGAAGAACCCTTCTGATCCCTCTGTTGGGAACTTCTCTTTGGGTGTTGTTGAACGCGCAAAGATCGTTGAAGTGTTTGTGTGGAATGAAACTAGACCATACTGGCGCAGTGGTCCCTGGAGCGTTGGGGTCTTTACTGGGGTAGAGCAGATGGCTAGTGCATATCTAAATAGTTTTCATGTTGTAGATGGTGAAGTCTATTATAACCCAGAAAGTGTACCTGAATCTGGAATCTACATTCTGAATTCGGAAGGCCAATTTCAAGAAAAATATTGGGATGATGAGAAGAAAGAAATACAAGTTTCGTGGACAAGTAAACATACGGAATGTGATGTTTATGGTGTATGCGGGTCGTTCGCAATCTGTGATGCAGATGGATCACCAATATGCAGTTGTTTGAAAGGGTTTGAGCCAAGGAGCAAAGAGGAATGGGATGCACAAAACTGGACTAGTGGATGTTTTAGGAGCACCACCTTGCAGTGTGAAAGAGCCAAAGATCAAAACACAAGTGTAGATGCAAAGGAAGATAAATTTTTGGAGCTGCAAATGGTGAAAGTTCCAGATTTTCCTGAATGGTCTAGTGCTGAGCCAGACACATGCAGAAGCCAATGCTTGGAAAATTGCTCTTGTGTTGCGTATTCTCACGATGAGGGGATTGGTTGTATGTCTTGGACTGAGAACCTACTAGATATCGAACAACTCTCAAGTCGAGGACTTCCTCTATATGTTCGCTTAGCCTCTACTGAACTTGAACATGGTATGCTACTTCTGCTCCACATAATTTCTTTTGTATTGAATTCACTATATTTTAGTTTAAAATTTTTCCTTAACAGATGAAGGGAAAAAGACAACAATTATCGTTGCAGTAACAGTGACAATAGCAGTTGTGATCATTGTCACTTGTGCATGTGTAATGTGGAGGAGGACTTCCTGTCACCCAGGTAAGACACCATCTTCGGTTTAGTTTCAGAATTTAGCCTCTAGTTTAGTTTTGATTTTATTGGCAAAGGAGCTAAGCTTACATTTCCTTTGTCACTCTAGCTAAAATATGGTACTCAATCAAGTCAGCAATGAAAAGGGGCAAGAAAGGTTTCATACATTTCAACAATGATGAACCATTAAAACAAACTGGCAGCGAAGTATTTGGAGAACTACACGAGCTGCTCCTGTTTGATTTCGAAAGGCTTGCAACTGCCACAAACAACTTCCACGAGTCCAACAAACTTGGGCAGGGTGGTTTTGGTCCTGTGTACAAGGTACCTTGAAACAGAGTTATCATAATTGAATCCATTGTTTTTTAGTTGTCCTCATAGAACTTTTCTTTCTAAGGGGAAACTGCAAGATGGACAAGAAATAGCAGTTAAAAGACTTTCTAGAGCCTCTGGACAAGGTCTAGAAGAATTCATGAACGAAGTAGTGGTCATTTCCAAGCTTCAGCACCGGAATCTTGTAAGACTTCTTGGCTGCTGTATTGAAGGTGACGAAAAGATGCTACTATATGAATACATGCCAAACAAAAGTCTAGATGTGTTTATTTTTGGTTAGTTCTTTGATCCCTTCTCTAACATTTGTCTCATATATCCAATTCTCTACTTTTATAATTCTCTTTATTTAGCAGTCAAATATTTAAGATGTAAACAATCATTTCATAACCGGCACCATGCTTTGTTATTTCATCTTCTAATATTATGTTCACAACGGTATAATGCTGCCATTACTTTCTAGATCCAACAAAACGTAAACTCCTAGATTGGAGGAAGCGCTGCACTATAATAGAAGGCATAGCTCGAGGGGTGCTTTATCTTCACAGAGACTCTAGACTAAAAATTATACACAGGGATTTGAAGGCAAGTAATATCTTGCTAGATGATGAACTGAATCCAAAAATATCAGACTTTGGTATGGCTAGAATCTTTGGAGGAACTGAAGATCATGCCAATACTAATAGGATCGTTGGAACATAGTAAGTGTGTTTTCTTTATCAATTATTTCAAGAAAATTCTTGGAAAATCACCTTTTACATTTGAATGCAGTGGCTACATGTCCCCTGAATATGCAATGCAAGGACTGGTTTCAGAGAAATCAGATGTCTTCAGCTTTGGTGTTTTGCTCCTAGAGATTGTTAGTGGAAGAAGAAACTCAAGCTTTTATGATGAGGAGCATTCTCTTACCCTTTTAGGATTTGTAAGTCCCAACAATTTCTAACTCAATTATAGGAATCTTGTCAAATGCTAATTTTTTTTTCTTCTTTCCATTTCAGACCTGGAAACAGTGGAAGGAAGGCAATATATTATCTGTAATAGATTCAGAAATATATGATCCTAGTGATCATGAAGATATTTTAAGGCTCATTCACATAGGACTTTTATGTGTACAAGAACTTGCTTTAGACAGACCCACAATGGCTACAGTGATTTCTATGCTTAATAGTGAGGTTGCCTCTCTTCCTTCTCCAAGTCAACCTGCATTCTTCCGGGCGCAAAATGTGTTTAATTCGGAGTCATCTAAAGGAAGTCAAGGAGTTTGTTCCGTGAATATTATTAGTGTTACAGAAATCCGTGGTAGATAGCAAAAGATGACTCATGTAATTGATTACGTGACAGAGAAGAACGTGGCTATGCAGACAGGTGGTACGTATGTCATGGAGAGATTAACAAGGATTGTATGATATTGGGTTACATTATCTGCTCTTCTTTGGATAAATTGTAAGAAATTGTTTGATGGTTGGAAAGGGAACTTTTTGAGTTAATGAGTTTGTAGTTTAGTAGTTAGTTAAGTAGTTATAATCAAATTAGTTGGCTAATGATAGCTACGACTAGTTAACTAACTCTATAAATAGATAGTTTGGACATGAATGAAAAGACTCTTACTTTGGATAGATAATTGTAGTTCTTCTTTGTATTTTCTCTATATTAAGAAAGTCTTGAGGTTCTATCTATTATAGAACTTCCTGCAATTATAGATTTCTCGAGTTCTTTTGTTCCTAGTATCTTGTGTTCTATTAGTTATTGGCAATCTCATTCCAGTGGAACACTTCCTTCCGTCATGGCAGAATTAATGTGAGAATGTTAATGAGAATGTTCCTACCTACTACTATAATGAAGGCCTTCAAACTTGTCAAACTCTGAATCAAAAATCAAAGTGGTGGTCCAGCTAAGCCTAATCCTTTTAAGGGTATCCCCTATATCTTTATTATGCAACAAACTTTTTTCCACTGTGGAATCACTAATGGATTTCACAGAGGGGAAAGGAGAAGAAAAATTTAACATCTGCTTATATGAAAGAAAAGGGCTAAAGGCTTATACTACTTTTGTGATGAACCTTGCTCTTATGACCATAGCTTAACTCATAAGAAACTTCAGTTACACATGGTGGAAGTGGAAGATGAGGAGGAGGATGAAGAGACATTACAATCAGAGACATTCGATACTAGTGACTTCGGTGAATCACACATTTTTGTTAGTGCACTCACTAGGATCACAAGCTTCAGAACCATGACAGTCACTGGTAGCTACAGAAAGAAACACTTTGCATATACTCATTGACAGTGGCAGTACACGCGATTTCTTAGATATTCAAGTAGCTAAGAAATTTGGTTGTAAAATGGAAGTTGTGAATCCTTTACAAGTTACTATGGCAGATGGCAATAAGTTGAAGATTGAAGCCAATGTAAAAAAAATATTATTGGACTCTACAACACAACAATTTTAAAGCAAATATGATGTTGATTCCTTTGGGTTGTTGTGACATGACGTTAAGGATTGATGGCTAGTGATTGGGAGATATAATTTGGAACTTTTGACAAATTAGAGATGGAATTTAATGTGGCCAACAAAACCTAGTGCAATGTGAAACTAATCAAGAATCCACAGATGGAGAAAACAATCCTAACGGAGCACATTTGTCCATGATTCAAGTTTGTTAAGATGAAGGAATATTGTTACAAATCTGACAATACATGCTAGCCAAACATCTACTCCTGCACTAATTTCATAACTATTGGGTTAGTTTGATTATATATTTGAAGAGCCTACTCATACCTCCTATGAGAGAGGAATTTAATCACAAAATGCCCTTGTTACATGGGACAAATCCAGTGAACAAAAGACCTTCCTTATATACAGGTAATCAAAAAGATATTATTGATTAGCTTGTTCAAGATATGCCGCAGAAAAGTTGCAGTTCTTATGCTAGTTCAATAGTCTTAGTTGGAAAAAAAGATAGTTCCTGGAGATTGTATGTTTACTACTCAAAGAAGGGAAAATTAAAGATAAGTTTCCAATCCCACTTGTGGGAGACCTTATGAATGAATTGAATGGCTTAGCCATTTCTCCAAAAAAGATTGACCTAAGAGCAGGTTATTATTAGGTCAGAATGGATCGTGCAAACATACATAAGACTGCTTTCAAAACTTAGAGTGTTTGGCTATGCAATTTGGGCTTACCAATACTCTTGCAACTTTTCAAGGATTAATGAATGCTATTTGCAGTAAAATTCTTAGAAAATTCTTGTTAGTTTTCTTTGATGACATATTGGTATATAGTAAAAGTGAAGTTGAACATGTACAACATTTGAGACACGTTCTATCATGCATGAGAGCAAACCATTTATTGGGTGTAAACAAGGTAGAGTACCTGTGGCATTTACTGTTTAAAGATGGAGTTTCTACTGACCATGTAAAAATTCAAGTTGTCAAGGATTAACCTTTACCTCAAACTGTGAAAAGAGTTTAGAGGCTTCTCAAGTCTCACTGGTTATTATAGAAGGTTTCTTCAAGGGGTAAGGAACTATGAAAGACCATTAACTCACATTCTTAAAAAGGATAATTTTTCATGGACTAACAAGGCTAAAGGGGCATTCTATCAGTTGAAAGAAAGACTGTTAACAACACTACAAGACTACAATAAGGCATTCCTAGTTGAAATAGATGCCTCTAGTTATGCAATTGGTATTAAGTTGATGCAGGATCACCACCCTTTAGCCTTTATTAGTAGAAACTTCAATCAACAACAATAAGCTCTTTCTACTCATGAAAAAATATTTAATCGTTGTTGTGTTTGCGGTCCTAAAATGGAGGCATTGTCTTCTCAATAGGCACTTTGTGATTGAGACTAATCATAGAAGTCTCGAGTACATATTGGATATGAGACTTACACTTTCCAACAAAAGTAGCTCGCAAAACTCATGGAGTTCAATTTCTCTATTGAGTATAAAGAAGGCAAAGAAAATGTAGTTGTTGATTCATTATCTAGACTTGAAGATACTCAATCTCTAGAAACTACATGTCAAGCCTTAAATGTGCATAACCTGCAATCATACATGCTTCCTAGAATAATTCAATCTTGGAAGCAAGATATAGATATGTAGAAACTAATTTCTCAATTACAAATCGATGCTAACTCCCATAAATACCACTCATGGAATGGAGCAAAATTGAGAAATGAAGGTCAAGTTGGTAGTAGGAAGAGACAACCACTTGAGACAAGATTGTTAACATGGATGCATTGCACTGCAACAGATTCTAATAGACATGTCACATTGCTGAGGACTAACGTTGTAGTTCATTGAAGAGGAATAATGGCAAGGAATGTGCATGATTTGTGAAGAAATTCATTGTGTGTCAACAAAATAAAAATGAAACAACACCTTCACCAGGGTTGTTGCAACCTCTTCCGATTCTAGGACATGTATGGAGGCATATTTCTGTGGATTTCATTGAAGGATTACCCTAACCCGGGGTAAACAATGCACTTTTGTTGTAGTGGACATGCTTAGTAAGGTTCTAAATGAAAGTTAAACTGACATGAGACTGATGCAGTACTAAATATTTCTTATATAAATAATTATACATAATAATAAAATATTAAAAAGAAACTTTCTCTATTGCAGGTTATATGACAAGACACTATACGAATTAGTACACTGAAAAGTAGAGTCCAGCCAAATTGTTACACTTAAAAGCTAAAGTCAGTGTCTTACCTAATCCACGTGATTAAAGGGAAAGCCATAATTAAAAGCATGTTCCATGTTCCACACGCAAAGTGAGGGATAAATAAGGTTCTTATGGATCATACATAAGAAATAATTTTCTTCAAGTTAGATAACACAGGAAGGCACAACAAAGTTTCTTTTAAATATTTATATACGGAATATTCTAATTTTGAATAATTAGTCAAACTAATAAAATCTCATTTTTCCCTTTATATACTCTCTTCTTCAATACTGTTATTTGTGTGCTATTTTGCTAGTTCTCTCAAAATATGGTAGTGAAAAGCACAAATCAGATAGAGGAAACAACTGATACTATAGGAAAGTTGAATTGAAAGTCTTTGATGATTCAAAAGCTGGTGTTAAGGGTCTTTTAAGAGTCTGGAGTGAAAGATCCCTCTCATGTTTCATTCACATATCATTGTTGTATTTAGGGTTTATAGCATGTTTATTGTATCTTGTATAATTTATTTTTTAAGTTTGTTTTAATAGTTATATTTTCTTATTTAAAAAAACGTGTTCTTATTTTTAATTTGGATTTATTGAAAAGTGTATTGTAATTTTTTTTCTTTGTTCAGTTTTATTTATTTTTTATTTTAGTTCAATTATTTTATTACTATGACACTTCATATGAGTGACAATAAAAAATCAAATTCAAGACAAAAGATGCCAACTTTTTGTGAAAAAAAAAAAAAAATTCAAAACCGTTGACAGCCTCAGTATCAGAAGCAAAATTGTCCAATAAATAATCTCTGTCCGAAGAAAAAAGTGTAAAGAGTGTGGAAAGTTTACAACAGAAGTGATTAATGTAATAGAATAATTTTTTTATTTATTTAAAAAATAATTTTTTACATATAATTTGATAAAAATAATTTTTAAAATATAAATTAGAGTTAATGTAATGTAATAAAAAATTGTTATTAAATCTTACTAAATAAAAAAAAATTATATTTCAAAATATAAATATACTAAAATAAATTATTTAATTAAATATAAAGTTAAATTAATTAATTATATTTTATTTATAATTTAATATTTTATTTTAATTATTTATTTTATTATACTAATTTAATTATTTTATTCATAAGTTTAATATTTTCCATTTTGATTATTATTTTTTATGATACAAAAATATGAATTAATAAAATATAAATTATTTTAATTATTTATTTACTGTAATATATAAACCTAGAAAAAAGATAATATATATACACAGTAAAAAGATAATACATACTGCATACTATAATCGATTATGTGAAAAAACTATAATTGATTAGGTGTAGTTTCTTCACAAATCAACTTCATTTTACTGCATAACATTTTTCATTTAAAAAGTACTTCGTTTTTCGTGTTTTTATTTTCGTTTTTTATATTTTCTAAAAACCTTCGTCTGTGTAACAGTGAGTATAAATGCTTAGGTTCAGTGTTCTTCCAGTGGATTTTTTGGTTAGGATGCTACACCAAAATATTTATTACCAACTATTTCTATTATTTGCTCGTAGAGGAAATAACAACTTCAAACTAAAATGTGTGTTTGGTCATGAAAAATAGGGCATGAAAACAAATTAAAATATTCAAATTCTATATACATAATGTGAAGTTTTATATTTCAAATCTAATCCAAAAAATAAATATTAATAAGATATAAATTGAATATCCTTTTATTTTAAAATTAATGATATTTCCTAAGTCATTTTATTTATGGTAATATTTCTTTTTTTACTTTTATAAGATATGGTTAACTTGAGTATGTGTTTGATTTATACTTCCGTCGGAGTGGTGGGATTCTAAATTTGTTTAAACCAAAAAAGTAATGGCTAAATTACAATTAGAATGTCTATTCCTTGTACTTATTAGAGTATAGAGTTGTTAAAATAGATCTAATTTAGATTGATGTAGAAAGCTTACAAAACAAGTCATATATAAAAGAAAAAAGAAAAAAAAAAGTTATGGTTTAGATTCAACCGACTCATTTCTTAGCTAACATATAGTAGCTTATAAATCAACTTGCTTTTATAAAATAACTCATATTTTAAAAATAGATGTATCATAGTAAAGTATTTTATTAAAATATATACATTTAGAATAACAATCATATCATTATATTCAAAATTACAACTAATTTCATTAATATGACATAAATTTAATTTTTTTTTTTTATGTTTTATAGCAAGCCAAATGATTTATTGGTCTTATATAAAATTTTCGAACTAAAAATTTGTAACATGTTTAGAAAATGGATTAGGTTGAATTAATACAATTTTTTAGATGACTCACTAAATTGGGTTAAACTATTTGACACTTTAACGAACTATCATTGACACAACCTTGATCATGATGCCAACATCAATTAACACATTATTGGCTCTACCTTGACTGACATGTTGATAACTTGATTTTAATCAATATATCATTAACTCAATCTCAATAGGTATTGTCAAGTCAAATTTGATTAGCGCATTTTTAATTTGAACTCATTTATTATGTAATTGATTTGATCTTAGTTGACACATCATTGACTCGACCTTATAACTAAGACATTATTTGTTTGATCTTGAAAAGACATATCGATTTTGTTCAAGAAAAATTTTCTTGGAATGGTATCAATTGGGATGTTGTTAACCTAATGTCAATAAAAATGTCATCAACTCATCCTTTTTAGTGCATTTTTACTAGATATCGCTTTAAGTCATAATTAATTTAACTTCAGTTAAAACATTTTTGACAAGGTCAAGGTTTCGATTGAGGCTTTATCTACTTGATTTCAATTTAAAATTAATTTTATCAAAAACAAATTACGTTGGACCATTTTAAATCCAAATTTAGACTATTTTAAACTATCCAAATCATTTATATTCAATGTAGACTTATATTAATAAGTATACTAATTTAAATAAATACAAATAATTTATAACATGATGACATTACACTTTGATTACTTAATTTGTCGATAAATTCATGGAGTGGTTAAATTTTAACAATCAACTAAATCAACTAAAGATATATTAATATTTTATTGATAAAATAATGAATAAAGTATTCATTCATATTAGTTAAATAATTTATACAATCTAAGGAATGAGATATACCAACCTATTTTTTTTAGTCTGTAGACTATACTAACTAATAGAGTAAATATTTTACTCATACCAATTTGTTACACATGTTCTAGGTTCTACACATTTAGGGATACATAACATTTTTTTATGGATCATAGATATTTTATATGAGAAATAATTCTCTTCAAGATTGATAATATAGTAAAATATAATAAAGTGTAATAAATATTCACTACAAGAAAAAAGCTATTTAGAGACCAATATTTAGCTACCAACTGAAATAGCTGCTAATTGTAACAAAAATAGTCACCAAATTAAATTTTAGTTGCTAAATAACTAGAAAATAGAAGTAATGATTAAAATTAGTAACCAATTAAGTCAAATAATTGGTATCTAACATTAGATACCAAAGTTTTAGTAACCTATGTTTTTAGATTCTTAATTGGTATCTAATTAAGTTAGAGACTAATTTAGAATCTAATGGTATAGGTCACTAAAACCTTTGATAGCTAATGTTAGATACCAATTAGTTGACTTAATTGGTCACTAAATTCAATCATTACTTCTATTTTGTAGTTATTAATCAAAATCTAATTTGGTGACTATGTTGGTCACAATTAGTAACTATTTTATTTTATAGCTAAAAATTGATCTCTAAATAATCTTTTTCTTGTAGTGATTGTTTTGTGTATTTCACATATATATATATACATATAGTCTAGATTTTAATTTGAAATAATTAGTCAAAATAATAAAATCTTATTTTCCCTTCTTGATTTGGATTTAGTTCTATATTGTTTCTTAAATACTCTAACTTGTGTGCTTTTGCTAGTTGTTTAAGGATAATTGGTTAAAAACATAAGATAGTGGGATTCCACTCTATATGTTTAGTTTTGTTATTCAGTTAACTCTATGAAATGTTATATTAATTTTTATTTATTTTTAGAACGTTGTCTTGCATGAGAAACATGTTGTAACTCTGAGTAGGGAACAATCCCTTATTGCTGATGATGATAATGACGCTGACATGACATGAGGGAAAAAAAAAAAAAAAAAAAAAAACTAAAAAAAAAAAAAAAAAAAAAAAAACTTCATAGATAAAGTGAGTTCACAAAATTTTCAGAGTGAAAAATTTTGTATGTTCATTTTATATTTTCTTTACTAAATGCATTAAAGATCATCGAGTAACTTGTATATTAAATATTTTTATCATACAACGGGCTAAGTCATTATGTTGAACAAATAAGTGATTATGTTGAACCAATAAATTCATTCACTTATAGATTGACAAATGGGTATTAAATTGATTTAAAAGTTTGGAACACTAAAGTGAAGACCTATAAATACTTATAAACATTTTCCTATTTAAATATATTATATATTATCAAAGAAATTTTCATATTAAAAAATAATGGTTAATTATCCTTTTGAACTACATTGTTATATTGTTTTATTCGTTAAACCACAAAGCAACAATTAAAAATTTTATTACAAGGATAAGTTTAAGAGTTTTCTAACCACATTTCATTTTAAATTGTACTATTGACTAACATACCTATATCTTAATGGAAGGATGAAAATGAGGTAATTGCAAGACATTTTTTTTTCTAAAGATAGTGATTTTTTAATATATACATTAACTAGTTGATTTATAAACATGGTAATAATTCTGTGTTTTGTTTATCATTTTATTATAATAAGCAAAATTATTTATTTAAATGTCCTTATCCATTACGTATCCTATGAAGAATTTATTACTACATATATTACTCATTCAATGACAGAGATAGTATACATATACATATTAAAATAAATTAAGATTTAATTTTAAGATATTTGAATCATATTTTAAACGTTTGAATTACTTCATGATTCGTTACGTTAATAATTTACGATATATCTTCTTTAATGTATTAATAGTTCTAATTTTTTTGTAATATTAAGTGTTATTATTGTTTTGCTTTTCTGAAACCAATTAAATATATTATAATTATCTATGTGTAATAGTCCATCTTAGTCATACATTTTGAGTTGGTTTCAAAACAAATGCATTGAAATAAATTATATACGTAGGTGAGTTATAACTACAACTCATTTATTTTAGGCTATGTAGATATTTTTTACGTCAAATTTTATCATTTTGGATGTAGACAAATTAAAACTATATCAAATTATATCATCTCTACAACTTATATAAAATATATAAAATGATCTTTTTTAAGTAGCCTATATTTAGATCATTTATAAAGATTATTTATCAAAATAAACTAATACAAAAAGAGTATTTTACTGTAAATTTAAAGAGTATTTATTACAATCAATGTAATAAATAGATGTTTATATAATTAATTTGATGACCGTGGTTAGATGTAATATTAAAATAATGAAGGATAGAATTTATTACGGATAAATTTATATTTTATTATATTTATACCTACTGCACTCTTCTCATCACTGTTACTCTTCTCTTTGTCTTGGTTATATATATATATATATATTAATATTGTTTTCTTCCTTTATGCATTTTCTCCCATATCCTCCGTCAGTCGTTGTGGAAATCGGTCAACATTGTAGACTTGTCATGTGGTGTGCTTTATTTAGGAAAAAGAAAAAGAGATTTGGTTCTATTATACTAAAAAGTGTTTCTTTTATAATGGAAAAGGTAATACTTGGTAAATCTTCAAGAAATAATTTTAATATAAAATCTATTAGTTATAATATTTTATATTAGAAATATTTATTACAGAGAATGAATCTTTTTACAAGAACTTTTAATCCAATTATATTTTTATTTTTTATTATAAAATCTATAAAAAATTTACTTCTAAAAATAATGAGATCTATTATTAGAAAAAAAAAATTAAATGTAATCTTGAAAGACTTATATCTATATGTAAAATGAGGATGTAAAGAGGTGGTGTGTGGCACAAGAATAAGAGTTGTTTGACGTGGCACTTTATAAGCCTTACAAATATCACGTTTTTATTCTGTCTGAAAACGAAAGTTTCTTATTAACTAGTTAGACTTTTCATACTAAGAAAGAACAACGTTTATATAAAAATGCATGCTTTTGAAAGGGGGTGGTACGAGAAAAAACGTTATTTATTACATGGTTAGTTTCTTTCCCTATGGCTTGACCTTAAAATACTGTGTTTCTTTTGTTTTATCATCATTATGGAGGTCAAAAGCACAAACCAGATAGAAGCAGCCATGGATTCCAATTATGATAGAAAAGCTGAAATCAAAGCATTTGATGAGGCAAAAACTGGTGTTAAAGGTCTTGTAGATTCTGGGGTCAAAAGGGTCCCTCGTATGTTCCATTCTGGTATTGACATAACTGAAAACGTAGCCAGTGACTCAAAGTTGAGTGTTCCTGTCATAGACCTTGAGAACATACACAACAACGCTCATCTGCGTAAAGAAGCTGTCACAAAAATTCGGAGTGCATGCCAGGAGTTGGGATTTTTCCAAGTCATCAATCATGGAATTCCAGTTCCTGTTATGGATGACATGATTGATGGAATCAGAAGGTTTCATGAACAAGATGCTGATGTAAGGAAACAGTTTTACTCTAGAGATTTGAAGAACAAAATTCTATATTATTCCAATACTAGCCTCTACCTTGACAAATTTGCTAACTGGAGAGATACAGTTGGATGTTCTATGGCTCCAAATCCACCCAAACCAGAAGAATTGCCTGCAGTGTTCAGGTAATGAGTTAATAAGGTTTTTAGATTTTTCAGTGGTTTATAATTTTGTAATTATGGTAGCCCTTTTTCTTTGTATTCTTAATTTAGTATCTAGGTGTTGGAAGCAAAACTAATTTTCAAGTATGAAAAGATTCATGTTTGATAAATATTTTTTCTAGAATTGTTTTCTTGAGCTATTGGAAGAACTCTTGATAAAGTTTCCATGTACTTGCAGAGACATAATTACTGAATATGCCAAGGAAGCAATGGCACTGGGTTGTACAATTTTTGAGTTGTTGTCAGAGGCTCTTGGCCTTAATCCATCTTATCTCAAAGAATTGAATTGTGCAGAAGGGCTTTTCATTCAGGGCCATTACTATCCACCTTGTCCTCAACCTGAATTAACTTTGGGCACCTCCAAGCACACTGATACAGCCTTCATTACAATACTTCTACAAGACCAACTGGGTGGTCTTCAAATTCTCCATCAGAATCAATGGTTAAATGTTCCTCCTGTGAATCAAGGTCTTGTTGTAAACGTAGGAGATGTTTTACAAGTAAGTATTGCAATGGTAGCAGACACTTTCAGTAGTTTATATGGTTAGATTACTGTATCAAGATAAAGTTGAAGTATTGAAATCAAATACAGTAAACTTTTTTTTTTTTTTTTTTTTTTTTTTAAGTTAAACACATAAAAATGTTTAAAAATCTTGATTAAATACGTCAAAAATTAAGCAATTGTGTTTTGCCCTCCCTCATCTCAAATCCAAGGAAGTTTCCTGCTTGAAAAATCTTAAACAGGTTGATGCAAAGTCAAACTAGGTTACCTAAAATTTAATGTAAAGACTTTGACTTGTGATTAACATCGGAAAACCAATATGATATCAAGTTTAATTTTCTACTTATACAAGTGACTTATTAGAATCCAATGAACCTCTTGATTACAGTTTGTGAGGAGTATATTTATTAATTTCCTAGCTTTGGTTTCAGCTTATATCAAATGACAAATTTGTGAGTGTTTATCACCGGGTGTTGGCAAACCGTGGAGGGCCAAGAGTTTCAGTAGCTACCTTCTTTTCAAATTCACATGATCCAGCTAAAGGTAAATCAAAGGTTTATGGTCCAATTAAAGAGATACTATCAGAGGAAAACCCAGCAATCTATAGGAGCACTTCCATAGGAGAGATCATGGCTCACCATTTTGCTAAGGGTCTTGATGGGAACGATGCTTTGAAGCCTTTCAGGTTGTGAAATGAACAAATTTCGACCAAGAAAAGAACTTGATAAAATTTATGTACTCCTGTAATTTGTTATTTGTAGTGCCTTTTACTGTCTTAATTTTCCATTACAAGTTACTTTGTTAAGACTCTGCTGCACGTAGAATAAGATAAATTATGTTAGCAGTTAATATTTATATCTTTTTTATTCATATTTTACATTTAATATACTACCTCTCCTACCATTTCCCCCTTCAGATGTTAACAAAGCAAGAAAGCTTGGAGAAGAATAGTGTAAAAAGGTTTTAAGGATGATTAATTTTTATGGTGTATCTAATATATATATATATATATATATATATATATATATATTTTAAATTAGTTACCTAAGGTTTAAATATTTTTGAAAAAGTATTTAATTACATTTCATTTTTACTATTAAGTTGATTCTTTCAATTTGTTCTTTAAATATTTTTAAATTTATCTTAAACAAAGAAGCATGATCTTTGTTAGAGATCTCAAATGGACTATAGATAAAGTATTTCAATAGTATATAAGTGGATGCAAATCTCACCTTATAAACCGATTTTGTAGGTTGAGCTAGGCTTAAAGGTAACTTTTTAAGATGGTATAAGAGTCTATCCTACAATGTTGTTGGGCCTATTGGGCTACCCGCTATCAGGTCACCCTTAAATATGTAGGACAACTTCTGCTTGCACCTCCATAGTTTCTTGGGGCACCCCCATATATTTAAAAATTTCCCTAATTGCCCTTTTTGGAAAAACCTTTGTGCCCCTGTCATATTTGTTAAACCATTGGAACAGTGAGAGATGGAGGTGCATGAGGAAGGTGAAGGTGTTGTTGTTGGTGATCATGGTGGCAGGGTGTTGTGGCAGTAGCAGCTTTGAGTCATGGTTTGGGGTCGTTGACAACGGCGGAGTAGTGGAGGCGATGACGGAATGTAGGATCATCTGGGGTAAGTTGGGTGGGTGGGTTGTAGTTGTATTCCAGAATGTAGGATCTGAAAAACCTATCTTCTATAATTATATGTGTCACATGTGCAATGTGGTTGTAATCTAAGAATTACAAAATAGTAAAAACAATCAATCTAATCATAAGTTGATTAATGTTGGATGTAGCATCGTTTGATTCGAATCCATCTAAAATATATCTTTGTTTATCGCTCTTTCTCTTATCTTTTAATATTTATTGTATCTTTGTTTTTTAAAAAGAATTCTATCTTCTAATTCAATTGTTCTAAGAAAAGTTTTCAAAGTTTGTTAATAAATAAATAAAGTTTTCAAAAAACCAAGTCGTCATTTTTTCTTAATATTGTACAATTCTATTTTGTTCATAGGGGTGAACTAATAAAAATCAAGTATTCATTATTATTTTTTTCTAATACTTAAATTATCTACTCTAAGTTATACTTTTAAAAATTGTGAACCAAACAATCTCATATCAGTGTCTAATTAACTTAAACTGTAAAAAATTTAAAATTTTCTTAAAAGATTTAGTCAAACACTTCTTTTTAAAATGAAGTGTTTATTTCGAAATCAACCAGACTACACATCCCACTCTAGTAGCAACCGAGTACTCCACTTAAATCTCACTACCTATTTGTTTTCTTATAAAATATTCCTATGCATCTTTCACTCTTTTTGAACCCCTTCAAAAGATATTATAACAGAACATTGTCTAACACTTCTCATGCCCTTTCTCATCTAACAACTAGCATCTAATCATGTTCTCTCATCCCTCATTTTAAAGTTATTGGATGAAACACCTTTATTTACCCTTCAATCTCCTTTTTCGTCATGAAAACATAATTTCACTATTTTTTACAAGAATATAACAATCATTTTTCAAACTCAATTGACATGCATAAATTGTTTAATCTATCACATGTCAATACAAAATTCAATTGTCTATATCTTGTTGTATTCTTAACCATAATTTCATCAAATTTTACGGACCTTCAAAATAAAGTGAACAGTGGAACAATGTGATGATAAACCCACTTGGATTGGGAGTACCTAACGAAATCAAACTCATTAAAATTGAACTATGTTAAAGCCATAGGTAAGGGTCATTTGTGAGGTATTCGTGTTTAAAAATATTTTTACTCGAGGGAAAGTGTACCAATGTGGAAAAGGGACTTTCACTTGAGAGGAGGATTGTTAAGTATCCAAGTGTGAGTCTAAGTCTTATATTGAGTAGAAATGAGAAACTTGAGCAACATATAAGAAATAAGACCCACAAACCCAATGCTTTAAGGTTTTGGGTTGAAGAAGGTATTAATTCCTTGTGTGGGTCTGACTCCTGTCTAATAGTTGTAAGGTTGCTTATCAAACTTGTGAGTTAACTCGTTAACTCGTTCGAGTACGTTTCTACTACCCTTTACAGAGTTGACTTGAAAGTAAACTCGTTTTTGTAGTAAACTCGGTGGACTCGGAAGCAAACCCGGTTGACTTAGTCAAACTCATGAGTCCACAACCGAGTGAGTAGGTTGGGAAGAGAGAACTAGAATGACCCACACACGTCGTGCCTCGTATCGTCATTGTCGAACGTTGCCGCTCCTCGCATTGCCTCCTGTCGCCTTGCCTCGTGCCATCACACACCGTCTCGCCCTGGGCTGTCGTACGTCGTCTTGCCTTACTCGTCGCATCACGCCGCGTCTTGCCTTCCTCGCACACCAAGTCGTCACGCCGTCGCCGTCTTCCCGCATCATCGTTGAAGGTGGAGGTCGATTGCTCCTTCGCTTCTAAACTCTTCCATTGAGTCCACAGGTGTGAGTCCTTCAAATTCTTTTAAAGGTAATATATTTTTTATTTAATTTAGAGTTTGGCTGGGTAGAAAAAGATATAAATTTAAATTGCAATTTTCTGTTGTGTAGTAGTTGTAAGTTTTTATGATGTCGGGGAGTGGCTCAAATTCTGCTGGTGGTGGTACATCAGTTTCTCTCCCACCTAGAAGTAAAAATGTTGTGGGAAATAGAACAAATATTGGATGGAAGTATGGAACTGATGTTTTAAGAAATGGAGAAAAAGTAAAATGTAACTATTATTCAATGATCTTTAATGGAGGCATTTTTGTATTCAAACATCATCTTGTTGGAACTAGATACGATTCTGAACCTTGTGTTTCAGTATCAAAGCAAATTAAGGATTTAATAATTAGAGTTGTCTCAAATGTTAAGGATTCCTCGATGAAGAAAAGAAGATTGAATAATCTTGAACAAATTGATTGTGGTGAAGGATTGGATAGAGTTTTACTAGTAGCAAGATATTAAAAAAAAAAAAATCTACTGAGGGTGTTCAAGCTACTTTGAATCAAATATACAAGAAAGGTGATAAAGAAAAAGATGATGCTCAAGTTGTTGAATTTTTTTACACAAGTGTCATTTCGTTTAATGTGATTAGGAATCCAACTTTTTCAAAATTGTTTGACATGATTGTGAGATACGGTGTTGGCTATAAACCTCCTTCATATAATGATATTAGAGAGAAACTTTTGAAACAAGCAGTGGACAAAACAGATGTATTCCTTAAAAAGTACAAGGATGAGTAGAAGAGAACAAGTTGCACAATTACGTCTGGGTGGACAGATAGAAAAAGACATTCAATTTGTAATTTTTTGGTAAACATTCCTAAAGGAGTCGTGTTTCTCTATTCATTAGATACCTCTGATATTTCAAAAACTGTTGATAAAGTATTTAAAATGTTAGATGATGCTGTAGAATTTGTTGGAGAGGAGAAAGTAGTGCAGGTAATTACTGATAATGTTGCAAATTTTAAGGGAGATGGAGAGTTATTGATGCAAAAAGGGAAGCGTTTATATTGGGCTCCATGTGCTGCTTATTGTATTGATTTAATCTTTGAAGATCTTGAAAAGCATTTGAAGGTCCATGAAGTAACCATCAAAAAGGGAAGAAGGATCACTATCTATATTTATGGTAAAACACAACTAATTAGCATTTCAAAGAAGTTCACAAGGGGGAGAGACTTGATAACGCAAGGAATGACTACATTTGCTACAATTTACTTGACTCTAGCTTGTTTTCATGAAATGGAAGCATTATTAATGAACATGTTTAGCTTCGAAGAGTGGCAGACAAGTAAGTTTGGAACATCACAGGGAGGGAGAAAGGTTTAAAATGTGGTATTAGATAGTCGATTTTGGAAAAATGTAAGTACACGCTTAAAAGTTGCTGATCTAAATCTAGATGGACATGCACTTGATCTTGATAATATAGTCTTTTATGACAAATAAATCATTTGGAGAAGAACTTGATGGTGATGAGAAAGATGGTGAAGGAGATGATTCCACTAGAGGATTGGATGAATGGGAATAAACTTGATAACATTTAAGTTTTTTTGTTATTTAGTTATTATCTTATTGTTGGTACAGTGTATGAACTTATTTATTTTAATTTTATGAGATTGGTATATTAAATATTTGTTTTTTTATTGAATTTTTTTAATGAATTACACTTCTACCAATCTAAGTCAGGTTTACAAGTCGAGTTTACAAATCCTTACGAGTTTATGTAGACTATTGAGTTTGACAACCTTGATTGTAAGATCTCTTATGTTTTTCTCTCAATTTTTTCACTCACACCTAAAATAAATAGATAAAAAACTAAATTAAAATTTAGAAAATTAATTCTTGTTTGATGAACCAAAAAATGTTTACAAATGTTTTAAGCAAAAAGATATAGAAGAACTTTCTTCTTAGTTCTTATCATCCCACCATGAATTAGGTGGAGGCTATTGGAATCCATCTCACTTTTTTATTATATCTTGTAAGTTTTTATTATATCTAAACATTTTATCTTTACTAGTTGTTTTAGAATTAAATTTAGTTTGATACATAATTTTACATATTATCATTCTCTATTTGAAGGACATATTTGAAAGAAATAAACATATTTTAACAAATTTATTACAAAGGATTTTTAGAAATATAAAAAATAGAATATACAAAATTACATTTTTTACGAGTTCAAATAAGTGTTTTTATATAAATTAAAAATTAAATTTATATAAATTATTTTTAGAAATTAACTTATGCAGATATTAATTTATTAGTAAAAACTTATTTTATTTTATTTTTAGATTTATTTAGAATAGTTTATTTAAACATATCATATATCAAGATAACAGTGTGTCCAACATGATTATTAACTCATTTGGCATTAAAGATTGTTTGACTTATTACAAATGCCAAGAAAACAATCACGTTTTTAATCTGTTTTTGAAAAGATGGATCATGTTATTTCCATTATTCTGTCCCTTTCACCAAACTTTCTTACCTGTAGAATGGTACTTCTTCGTATTCTTATTTATTTAATATAAGGTCAATTCTATAAGAAATTGTTATTTTTGTTTAAATAAGTATTAGGGTACAATATATATTAGTCATTTTATTTTAAATATTCAATAAATTATTTTTCAAATAGAATATTTAACGAATTAAATTTTTTGGTTACGTTTAAAAAATAATATTCATTTATAACTTATCCTTAATATTATGTTGTCTATTTTAATTTATTTTTACAAAATTTTAAAAGAAAGATTGGTTCCTCAACTTTTTTAATTAGATCAGTCAACCAACCTAACATGATAATGACAAAAATTGGCATATCATTCTTTCGACATTTTAGTTTATATGACACATGTTTCAATTTAATTGGTATACTGACGTCGGTAATATAACGAATTTATACTAAAAGACTTAATCTCTTAGGCGTCTAATTTGAAGAAAAAAAATATTATTATTATTATTATGTACCTAAAACTTATTTAAGTCCTTTTAAAATATTTTATAATTTTATACAATTTCAATTTTTCTTATATATCCTTATTGAATATAATTAAAAATTATTTTATATTAATAAATAATGAAAAATCATATTCAAAAATATTTTTAGTAAAATTTAATTTGATATATCGGTAATATGCTTATAAAATTCAAGTAAATTAATTTTTATTGTTGGTATGAGTGAGTTGTGTGCTATATTATATCACAGACCAAAGAAATAAATAATTAACTAATCGCTTGAAGAGAAAAGTTAAAAGAGAAAGTTCTATATTAGTGATAATTAGTTTCTATTAATTTCTAAATAACTTTTTAAAATTATTATTTTAAACTTGTGTCTTAAATGAAAATCTGATTTTATTTTGTATTCTTTCTTTTTACTAGTGATTATGGTAAAGTTTATTGTTTTGTTTTTTACAAGTGATTATGGTGAAGTTTATTGCTTTGTTTGGTTGAGAGGGTGAATTTGAGAGAAAAGTGTGTGAAAAGTTAGATTATTTGGATGAAGAAATAAATGGTGAGAAAAGAATAAAAAATTTATGAATGATGTGATAGGTGTAGTTGATAACATAATTTTTTAATAGATGAAATTATAATTAAAATTAATTTAAGATTAAATATAATTAATTTTTTGGGTATGATTAATAAATTACATAATTTTTTTAAAATAAAATTTAACTTCTTATAAAATATATTAATTTATTTATTGAGACCAATCAATTTTTTAAAATATAAAATTAAAATTTCTTAGGCGTCTAATTAGAAGAAAAAAATATTATTATTATTATTATTATGTACCTAAAACTTATTTAAGTCCTTTTAAAATATTTTATAATTTTATATAATTTCAATTTTTCTTATATATCCTCATTAAATATAATTAAAAATTATTTTATATTAATAAATAATGAAAAATCATATTCAAAAATACTTTTAGTAAAATTTAATTTGATATATCGGTAATATGCTTATAAAATTCAAGTAAATTAATTTTTATTGTTGGTATGAGTGAGTTGTGTGCTATATTATATCACAGACCAAAGAAATAAATAATTAACTAATCGCTTGAAGAGAAAAGTTAAAAGAGAAAGTTCTATATTAGTGATAATTAGTTTCTATTAATTTCTAAATAACTTTTTAAAATTATTATTTTAAACTTGTGTCTTAAATGAAAATCTGATTTTATTTTGTATTCTTTCTTTTTACTAGTGATTATGGTAAAGTTTATTGTTTTGTTTTTTACAAGTGATTATGGTGAAGTTTATTGCTTTGTTTGGTTGAGAGGGTGAATTTGAGAGAAAAGTGTGTGAAAAGTTAGATTATTTGGATGAAGAAATAAATGGTGAGAAAAGAATAAAAAATTTATGAATGATGTGATAGGTGTAGTTGATAACATAATTTTTTAATAGATGAAATTATAATTAAAATTAATTTAAGATTAAATATAATTAATTTTTTGGGTATGATTAATAAATTACATAATTTTTTTAAAATAAAATTTAACTTCTTATAAAATATATTAATTTATTTATTGAGACCAATCAATTTTTTAAAATATAAAATTAAAATTTCTTAGGCGTCTAATTAGAAGAAAAAAATATTATTATTATTATTATTATGTACCTAAAACTTATTTAAGTCCTTTTAAAATATTTTATAATTTTATATAATTTCAATTTTTCTTATATATCCTCATTAAATATAATTAAAAATTATTTTATATTAATAAATAATGAAAAATCATATTCAAAAATACTTTTAGTAAAATTTAATTTGATATATCGGTAATATGCTTATAAAATTCAAGTAAATTAATTTTTATTGTTGGTATGAGTAAGTTGTGTGCTATATTATATCACAGACCAAAGAAATAAATAATTAACTAATCGCTTGAAGATAAAAGTTAAAAGAGAAAGTTCTATATTAGTGATAATTAGTTTCTATTAATTTCTAAATAACTTTTTTAAATTATTATTTTAAACTTATGTCTTAAATGAAAATCTGATTTTTTTATGTATTCTTTCTTTTTACAAGTGATTATAGTGAAGTTTATTGCTTTGTTTTTTATAAGTGATTATGGTGAAGTTTATTGTTTTGTTTGGTTGAGAGAATGAATTTGAGAGGAAAGTGTGTGGAAAGTTAGACTATTTAAAAGAAGAAATAAATGGTGAAAAAATAATAAAAAATTTATGAGTGATGCGATAGATGTAGTTGATAATATAATTTTTTAATAGATGAAACTATAATTAAAATTAATTTAAGATTAAATATAATTAATTTTTTAGGTATGATTAATAAATTACATAATTTTTTAAAAATAAAATTTAACTTCTTATAAAATATATTAATTTATTTATTGAGACCAATCAATTTTTTAAAATATAAAATTAAGATTTATTAAAATAATTTTAATATTAAATTTAAATATTATTATTATTTTATAATAATAATAAAATTTTTATTATATAATTTATTTTAATTTTAAATATTTATAATTAATTTTATTAAATTATAAGTATATTCTTTTTATTATTAATTATTTTATTAATAATATTATATCATATTTTTATTATAAAAATTTACATGATATTTAATATTTTTTTAAACATTATTTATTATTGTATTATATAATAGATTTATATATATATATATATGTATATTATAATAATTATTTATAAAATGGGTTATTTTTATAATTTTTATTATTATAATTACTATTTATAATGTTTTATTATTTTTATTTTATAATATTAATATTATTAATAATTATCTTATTTTATTATTATTTTATAAAATTATTTTTAATAATTTTTAACTTTTATTATATTGTTATTCTTTTATACTTTTATTAAATTTATTATTATTTTATTATAAATTTTACATTTTCTTCACAAAGTCTTCTCTGTACGTGAAGAATGAAATCTCTGTTAGGTTTATTTTCAATTTTATCATTGCTTAAATTTAGAGTCAGTGGCTGGAATTTAAAATTTATTAAGATATTTTCCGTTTCAAATAAGGATTGAATTAGTCTAGGATAAGTAGTTTTCTCGTTCCTATTTTTCTGCTAGATTTTAGGATTTTTTTATGCTCATATATTCTGCTATTTATAAAACAGCTTTTGCATTTATGAATAGAAACAAGAGATTGGAACATAGTGAGGAGGAAACTTATCTCTTCTTAGCCCTCTTATCTGTTTTTGCTACTATTCCTTACTTCTTATCTTCTTCAATCTCACCTTCAATCTCTTTGATATTCGCAGTTTTATTAATTGAAATTCGCGCTTATCACATTTCTTTCTATCCTATTTTCTATCGTTAGATCCAAACAGAACATGATTTTCCCTTTATTCACTGTGCCATTTGGATTTAGTTATATAATCTCTCAGTTTTGTACAACTTGTTTGAGATAGTCAATGCTGTTCTGGTAGTTCTCTCTGGATATGGTGATAAAAAACTCAAACCAGTTAGAGGAAATAGTTGATTCTGCATATGATAGGAAAGCTGAAGTGAAAAAGTTTGACGATTCAAAAGCTGGAGTTAACGGTCTTGTAGAGTCTGGAGTTACAAAGATCCCTCGAATGTTCCATTCTGTGAACTTGGATATCGTTGAAACCTCACCCACTGACTCCAACTTGAAAGTCCCCGTCATAGATCTCAACGACATAAACTCAAATCTCCACACAGAAGTAATTGAGAAAATTGGAAGTGCATGCCATGAGTGGGGATTTTTCCAGGTGATTAATCATGGCATTCCCATCAGTGTGTTGGATGAGATGGTTGATGGTGTTCGTAGATTTCATGAACAAGAGACTGAGGTGAGAAAAGAGTTCTATTCAAGGGATGTGAAGAAAAAAGTTTTGTATTATTCCAACCGTAGCTTGTTCGATGACCAATCTGCTAATTGGAGAGATACTCTTGGTTTTGCTGTTGCTCCTGATCCACCTAAACCTGAAGAACTACCATCAGCATGCAGGTGAAGTTTTCATTCTGATAAACTATGAAGATTTTGATTAACTAACTATATGATATAATCTATCATTTGATGGAAGTGTAAAAATATTTATACCCTTTAGTGTCTTCCAATTAGATTTTTTATCTTATCATATGCCATCTATGCTGTGAATAAGAAAAGCTAAAGAGAATGACTTTGCAGCTTTTCTATTATATGTTACTGGCATAACATTTCCTAGTCAGTAGTCACACTTGTTAGTAAAGTGTTAATTACTCTTTTTGCATTATGAGTTTATTTTGAATTATTTATCATTGATGAGTTTATTACTCTTTTGCAGGGATATTTTGATTGAATATTCAAAGAAAATAAGGGATTTGGGTTTTGCAATCTTTGAATTATTGTCAGAGGCTCTGAGACTTGATGCTTCTTACCTTAAAGAATTGAATTGTGCTGAGGGGCTCTTTATCATGGGTCACTACTATCCAGCATGCCCTGAACCTGAATTAACCATGGGCATTAGCAAACACACTGATGGTAACTTCTTGACTTTACTTCTACAAGACCAACTTGGTGGTCTTCAAGTTCTTCATCAGAATCAATGGATCAATGTTCCTCCTGTACATGGGGCTCTCGTTGTAAACATAGGAGATCTTCTACAGGTAGAATTCTAAATTATTACTGTTTAAATTTTAGAAACTTGAGTGCATTTGATAGCATATTTTTGTTAGGAAATATGCAGATACTGGAAGCCATAAAATATAATTCAGCAAAGGTTTTCTGATTTTGGTAAGATCTTAATGATACAACTTTTGCTTTATGGCTTAGGAAAGAAAAATTTATAGGAGAAGGTTGATTTACTGACACCATCAAACGGGTCAAATATGGCATTATAGAAAATTGGGGAAGCACATGTGTGACACTAAACATTTATCAATGAAATATGTGCAAAGAAAGTTATTGTTGTCACTGTGAAAAGGAGTCTCATGAACAATATTTTAAAAAATTTGGTTTTGATTGAGCCAACAGTGTCATGTGAACAATGTAGTGAGAGGACTAAACTAGTGTTGGAGTTATAAAATATGATATTATATTTCTTCAACTATGACTTCCAATGGTTCAAAGAATCTTATCCGGCCCTGACATTTTCAGTTCTTTATGATTTATCTTGGTAAGATTAACGTGATAAATAAATTTCTTAAATAATAAAGTTACAGAAGTAGTTGAGTTTTCTTTTTCTTTCCTCTTCTACAGTGAATATGTTATTCAGTCATATCTTTAACTAATACGTATTTAATCATATGTTACTCTTTCTAATTTTTTTGTCAGTTGTTTCCGTGTAAACTAATCCGTAGTGATGAAACACAACTAAGAACTACGAAATTGAGAGAAAAAGATATCAATAATTCATATTTTTTTTAGGAAGATAATCTTTTGACAATTGTAATAATTACATTACAATCTATTTTTAAAAATATTATAATAATTCTGAAAATAAAATTTTATATTTATAAAAAAATAAAAAAAATAAGGAATAAAATGAGAGTTGTAAAATAATTATAAAAGTTTGTTAAATGTTAATATATCATCACTCTTTATTTTAAAATGAGATGACAATATAGAAGAAACCTATGTGTATAACAGAGAAGAATTGAATACAAAGTTCTCAATATTAACCATCTTCATCTACAACTCATTCATACCAGAGTATGCTTTCTTTTGTTTGTCTTCTGTTCCAATCAATTCTCTGAACTTTATTGATGCATTACTACCCATTTTGGATAATTATCATGATAGCACATCTTTTGCTTTCTAATTGCATTTCAACATGGTCCTCAGAAGTTACGATATCTGTAAAACGGTGACTCCAAGATCCGTTCTTTCAAATATAACAATAAATGGCAAAGCATCCTCTCTTGAAAGACTTCATGAGGAAAAAAATCTGCATGTTCTTTAGTGAACTACAATCACAGGCTACAAATGTCATGAATGAAGATTTGATTTTTCTGTCATCAATCTTTGTTGAATTTTAGTGACCATATGGTCAAACTTAACATTATAATTGCTAAACGGTTTTCTTTAGTTGTACAAATTTCCAGAATAAATTTTTGATTAAACACCTGCATTCAGTGAGGAAAATCACATGATTTATAGCTTCTTCTTCATTGATACAATTTATGAGAAATTTATCATTTTCTTTCATGCTGGTGCAGCTTATTACCAATGACAGGTTTGTGAGTGTGTATCACCGGGTCTTATCAAAGAACACAGGTCCAAGAATTTCTGGGGCAAGCTTCTTTGTAAATTCACATGAACCAGTTGAGGGTACATCAAAGGTGTATGGTCCAATTAAGGAACTGCTTTCAGAAGAAAACCCACCTATCTACAGAGGCACTACCATAAAAGATTATTTGGCACATTATTATGCAAAGGGCCTTGATGGGAACTCTTCCTTGGACCCCTTCAAGTTGTGAATCAATCATGGGAATGCAATGTTAATTCTCATGGATATGGCTGTCATTTATCTAAACAACAAGCCACTTTCTAGTTTTCCATGTTGACCATAGTATAAACAGCATCAAGTTCTCATACTGAAAATAAAAGAACTATTTATGTCGAGAAAATTATTCTGCAATATATGAATTACTGCAATCAGAAATACAAATATAACTATTTTCCCCTTCTAGTTTTTAAGTGTTTCTAGTATTAGAAGAGAAATGATACATTCTGGAAAAATTGGTTAGGACTAAGGTTGAGGTAACTAAAAAAATTTCGTCATGAGTAGTGTTGAATATAGCGGACTTAGTCCATGTTCTCTCTTATTTTATTATTATTTTTGTTACTTTTATTTTCTATAAATAAACAACCATTTGCGTGTATTTTTACACAAGGAAATTAACCCTATATCTATTTTTCTTTATTTTATTATGGTGTCTAAAGCCTAGGGTTAGGGTTAAATTTTTTTTTTGGTGAACCCACTATTCACCGTCATCATCCAGTTGCCCCTGCCGCCGCTACTGTCACCACCATCGTCGTCTGTCGTCGACCGCTGTCGTTCGCCATCGCTGCCTGGATCGACGACACCACCTTCAGGAGCGCCTCATCCAGGTGACCACCATGCCATTGGAATCGCGGCGATCGGAGCAGCAACGCCCGTGCACACTTCGTTTTTGTCTCTGTTCATGTCACTGTTGTCGCTGCACGTGGCGGCGCGTCCGGTGTCTTTTCTGGCGACAATCAACGTCGTTGTAATCGTCGTCCTATGAGTGTTCTGGATCTATCCTCATAATCTTGATCGGAGTCCATTTGAGTTTTAGCATTTTTCTCTCTCCTCTATGGCTTCTTCTGCGGCTACCGCTGCCACTTCTTCAACTGTTGCGGTTGTCCAAGCTGCTTCTGTGTCACTATCTACCATGGATCTTACTTTATCTAATACCTTAGGTCCACCTACTATTTTTAATGAATTTCTTAAATGGTATGAGAATCGTCAGAACTCTAGTTCCACTACATTTGTTGCACATTCAGGTATCTCTTTTGCTAGGTTCATCCACTCTAATTCTCTTGGTTATTGGGTTTTAGACTCAGGTGCCATAGATCACATTACTGGTAATAAATCCTTTTTCTCTTCTTTGTCTACCTCTCTGGCCATTTACCTTCCATTACAATGGCTAATGGTTCTAAGGTCTCATCCCATGGTGTTGGTACTATTCATCTCTTTCCTTCTTTGCTTATTGATAATGTTCTTTATATCCCTAGGTCACCTTTTAATTTATTATTTGTTAGTCGTCTCACTCGTTCCCTTAATTCTTTTGTTTCTTTTACGAAAGATTTTGTTTGTTTCCAGGACCGGAGTTCGGGACGGATAATTGGCACCAGATGCGAGTCTCATGGTATTTATTACCTCCAAACAACTGCACATGTTATCATGGTTATGGATTCTCCATCTCTCCTTCATGCACAATTCGGTCATCCTAGTCTTGCCAAGATGTAGCAACTTGTTCCAAATTTATCCAAGTTGTCCAGTTTATCTTGTGAGTTGTGACTTTTAGGAAAACATAGTCTCAGTTCTTTTCCTAGTAGTGTCTCCCAACGTGCTTCGTCCCCTTTTGCCTTAGTTCACTCTAACATTTGGGGACTAAGTCGTGTTAAGTCTAATTTAAGATTTCAATTTTGTTACTTTTATTGATGATTTTTCAAGATGAACTTAGTTATTTTTAATGAAAAATTGTTCTGAGTTATTTTCTATATTTCAAACTTTTTTTAATGAAATTAAAAATCAATTTGGAGTTTCAATTCGAATCTTACACAGTGATAATGCTCATGAGTATCTTTCTCATTCATTTAACACTTTTATGAAATCTCATGGCATTCTTCACCAAACTTCATATGCTTATGCACCTCAAAAAAATGGGGTGGCTGAGCGCAATAATAGATATCTTGTTGAAACTACTCGTACTCTTTTAATTCATGGTGGGGTTCCTCAATATTTTTGGAATGACGTTATTCTTAGTGCATGTTATCTTATTAATCGTATGTCATCTTCAGTTTTAGAAAATAAAATCCCTCGCTCTATTTTGTTTCCCCATGAGTCTCTCCATCCCTTACCCCCTAAAGTTTTTGGATCTACATGCTTTGTTCACAATTTTAGTCCCGGGCTTGATAAATTATCTGCTCGGTCACATAATGTGTCTTTTTAGGGTTCACTAGATCTCAAAAAGGATATAAATGTTTTTTCACCCTCACTTAATCGTTATTTCATTTCTGCAGATGTTACTTTCACTGAATCTTCTTTTTATTTTAAGTCTTTATCTTCTCCTCTTGTGTCTTCATCTAATCAAATACATATTCCTGTTGTTTGTGATTCTCCTGTCATGTCTAATGTTCCTACTGAGTCACCTCCTTCACCACCTCTTAAGGTTTATAGTCGTCGTCAAACTTCTCAACGTCCACCAAGTGATTCTCCTCTGGTGCCAGATCTTCCGCCCCCTTCAGCTCCTACATTTGAACCTGATCTTCTCGTTGCCATCCATAAAGGTATACGTTCTACCCGTAATCCCTCTCCATATTATACTGCCTTAAGCTATCATAGACTATCTTAACCTTTTTATGCTTGCCTTTCGTCCATTTCTTCAGTGTCTATTCCAAAATCTGTGGGTGATGCTTTAGCCCATCCTGGTTGGCATCAAGCTATGCTTGATGAAGTCAGTGCTCTTCATAATAGTGGAACTTGGGAACTCGTTTCTTTACCCTCTGGGAAATCTGTTGTTGGTTGCAAGTGGGTTTTTGCTATCAAAGTTGGTCCTGATGGCACTATTGATCGTCTCAAAGCTCGTCTTGTGGCTAAAGGCTACACCCAAATTTTTGGTTTGGACTATAGTGATACTTTTTCTCCAGTGGAAAAGATGGCATATGTTTACCATTTATAGCCATGACAACTCGTCAAAGATGGCCTCTTTATCAACTGGATGTCAAAAATGCTTTTCTTAATGGGGATTTGCAGGAAGAGATTTATATGGAGCAACCTCCAAGTTTTGTTGCTTAGGGCGAGTCTTCTAGATTGGTATGTCGTCTCCGCAAATCTTTATATGGTCTCAAATAGTCTCCTAGGGCCAGGTTTGGAAAGTTTAGTAGTGTTGTTAAAGAATTTGGTATGACTCGCAGTGAGGTAGATCATTCAGTTTTTTATCGTCATTCGAATGTTGGGTGTATCTATCTAGTTATATATGTTGATGAGATTGTTCTTACAGGTAGTGAAAACCATGGCATTTCTCAACTTAAAAAGCATATTTGTCACCATTTTCAGACCAAAGATCTTGGTAAACTTAGATATTTCTTGGGGATTGAGGTAGCACAATCCAATCATGGTATTGTTATCTCTCAAAGAAAGTATGCATTGGATCTTTTGGAAGAAACAGGGTTAATGAATTCTAAATCTGTTTAGACACCCATGGACCCTAATGCCAAACTTCTACCTAGTTAAGGAGAGCCTCTCTCAGATCCTGAGAAGTATAGAAGATTAGTTGGAAAACTGAACTATCTTATTATTACTCGTCCTGATATTTCTTTTGCAGTTAGTGTGGTGAGTCAATTCCTTAACTCTCCATGTGTTGATCATTTAAGTGCAGTTACTCGTATATTGAAATACATTAAAGGTTCTCCTAGAAAAAGCCTACTATATGGTAATAATGACCATACTGGAGTCGTATGTTCTATAGATGCGGATTGGGCAGGGTCTCCATCGAATAGAAGATCTACTTCTGGATATTGTGTTTCTATTGATGGTAATTTGATATCTTCGAAGAGTAAGAAACAACATGTTGTGGCAAGATCTACTGCTAAAGTTGAATATAGAGCCATGGCCTTAGCTGCCTGTGAACTTATTTGACTCAAACAGTTACTAAAAGAATTGCAATTTGGAGAAGTCACTCAAATGACACTTATATGTGATAATCAGGCTGTTCTTTATATTAACTCAAATCCCGTTTTTCACGAGAGGACTAAACATATTGAAATTGATTGTCATTTTGTTAGAGAAAAGATTACATTTGGAGACATCAAGACTGAGTTTGTTTATTCAAATGATCAATTAGTAGACATTTTCACCAAATCTTTAAAGGGTTCCATAATTAATTATATTTGTAAGCTTGGTACATATAATTTATATGCACCGGCTTGAGGGAGATCGTGCGCTTAGCCTTTCTGTTACTTTTATTCTCTACAAATAAACAACCCTTTGTGTGTATTTTTACACAAAGAAATTAACTCTATATCTATTTTTCTTTATTTTAACAAGTACCATGAAAGACTCTCTTATATAAAGGAGTCAATACTTGGACACTTTACAACAATAATAAGATGAAAAACAAATAAAAGTTACTGAAATAATTTGCATGCTTTTTTTAGGAATAGTATAAAAGTTCCAAAAATTCATGTAGAGCTAACCTAATTGCTAAAAAACTTATGTATGGGATTTTGGGTTTTAGAAATATAAGAAATATATTATATGTAGAGTTTATAAACTTTTTCATGTACTGGAGTGAAATTGTAATAGAATATCAAATATTGACAATATCTAAATCTTACTTTTCTAAATTTAAATAATAATTAAATATATTTTTTTATCTTTATGTAAAAATATTTAAAAAATTGAAAGATTTCTTAAAAAACAATTTAAATAAAAGAAATTAAATCAATATTTTCAATATTTCACCTTCTCTTTATGGTTGTTTATTTGAATTTCAGATTTTAAATTTGATTCTTCTTCTTCTTTTAATACTTGATTCTCTTTTCTTTTTTCTTGTAATTCTTATCTTTTTCTTTCTTCCGTGGGATTACATCTTCATATAATTTTTTTCATTGTATATTTTTTTCTCAACATCATCTTCTTTATTTAGTGTGGACTCCCTGGCAGTACATTGGGACCTTTGATGGATGTTAGAATGTCGTTTTTCATCTACTCCTTTTATTGGACATCAAAATTTTTCAAGAGATATCCATCTTCTTTTTACTTTAGTCATTCTTTTATATCTTCTTCATTTGTAACTTCTCTTTCATCAAATATAAAACAAAACTTTTTGTTTCTCACATGAACTTTAAATACTCTTAGTTTGTTTGTGTCTTTAATTACACAAATTTCGTCTTAAAAAAACACTTTATAACCTTTCTCCGGTAATTGAGCTGCACTTAACAAATTTTGATTAATTTTAAGAATATATAAGATATCAAAAATTAATTTGACACTTAAATAAATTTTAATTTCAATTATTTCTATATCTTTCATAGTAAGTTCTTCTCCATTCACTAAAAAAAATATAAGCTTTTATGACAAAAATTTAGTTACAAATTTAAATTTTGTCACTATTTATGTATTAGTTGTGACAATACTTTATTTGTCACAAATATTATTTATAATAATAACAAATTTTAAAAATATTATTCACAATAATGACAAAATTAAAAAAAATGTCACAATATTTATATTAAAAAATTATACATTATAAATAATTAGTAAAAAAATATATAACAAAATTAGTTTTTTATAATAAAAATATAATTAATATAAAATTTATTAAATATTTATAGATGAATAGTTATTTAGTTTTAGCTATTTCCTATTAATGAGAAATTATTAATTATTAATTACTAATTAACGTGTTTAAATTGTTTTAAAACAATAATAATGTTATAAATTTATATACTTAATAAAAAAATTATAAATACATATATTTTATATTAGGGAAAATATTAAATTTATATTATTTTAAATTTATGATTTTTTTTTCATTTTTTTGATGATAATGTAGTTGATAGTGATAAATATAAAACTTGTCACTATTGATATATTATTTGTGTCATTTTTAGTTAATCTCGAATAATTCATTGAAAATAACAAATATAGATGCTACAAATAATTATTCATCTTTTGACATGAATATGATTAATAAAACTTTGTTGAGTGTTTATAAATTAATTATAATTATATAAAATTAATTTCTCTTATTATTATTATATTACTAGTAATTATTAAAAAGTATTAAATTTATTCTACTTTATATTTAAACTTATGATTTTTTTTTTATGACACAACTTTTCACTATGCCACTTTAAAAGTATAATAATATTTATGTCACAGATATATTTAAATTTATGATTTTTTTTTCATAAGTCACTATTATTTTTCTAATATTTCAAGATATTAAAATTATTATTATTTTGTATATTAGTTGTGATTATTTTTTTAATTTGTCACAAGAATTCATTAAAAATGACAAAATATACTAGTCACAAATTATTATTTATTAATATAAAATATCACATGATAAAATTATTTTTCTTTTAATATGAATATAATTAATAAAAATTTATTTAATGCATATAAATTAATAATGATCATATAACATAAATTATCATATAATAATAATAATAAAATATTAAATTTGTGCTACTTTAGACTTGAACCCATAACCTTTTGTTAAAAAATCAACTACTGTTCCATTGTGCCATTTTACAATTGTTTTGATATTTTTATCCATCTATTTATACCTTTATACTTTTTATTATGTTCAAATTTAAATTTATTATTTTAATTTAACATATAAAATTTAAATTATCTAAACTATTCTCTATATATAAATATAAAAGTAAATAATAATTATATAGATATATATGGAAGGAAATAAAAAAATGAAAATTATTCATTTAAATATAGATCATTGAAAAAAAATATAAGTAACTAATAACAAAGTTTGTTTTGCAAAATGATATACAACAATAATCAATTTTTATCATTATCATCTTCATCAATAATATTGTTTTCTTCATCATATGTTAAATTAATACTTGCATCATCACTTCCTTCGTCATCGTCGTCCTCATCAATAACTTTCATAGACATTCTTAGATTTTCAATAGTTGTAGTTTGGGCTAAGTCATTTCTATCCAATGAAAACCCATGTTCATTATCTAACGCATTAAATGTAAATGAAATTGAGCCAATGTCTTCATTTTCTTGACATGTCTCATTTGTATCTTCTTCTGGCATATCATATCAATCTCGAGACTTTGTTTTCACTACTACTAGCCAATTAGGGTCTTTGGTATCCTTAACATAATACACTTGTTGAGCTTAGACATATGACTCATTAGTCCTCAATTTACGTTTACTATTAACAAGAATAAATCCATATTTGTCTTCTTTGTATCTTCTCTCCTTGGAATACACATCCCAACAATCACATATAAATAAAACAACATTATTACCACCATAGTAACCTAATTCAATAATATCTGTCAAGACACCAAAGTAATCCAAATTACCTGTATTCTCATCACCTCTAACTAAAACTCCACTATTTTGTTATTTCAAGTACATATCTCGATCCTTTATATTAAACCTCCAACCATTTATCAAATAACTTACATATCATAAATAGGTTCTATCCAAACACTTTACGATCTTGATGTTCAACTATTCCTTGTCAAACTGCTTTCCCAATCCATTCAAATGGTTGACAATATGAGTGAACCGTTTCTGAACATCTGCAATGGTCTCCCCTTGCTGCATTCTAAACAGCTTCGTACTTTTGGATCAGTGCATGCTTTCTGGCTCTCGTTACATCTGTGGTTCCCTCATCTGTCACAACATAATCATATTGCACTTTCTTATTCTCTACATCAGTCAACTCATCATAAGATTTCTCAACAGGCACACCATTCATAATAGATATAGGAATATAAGGACCATTTACTATAGCATTCCAAATACCACGATAAATGGATTCAATGAAGATTTTCATTCTAACTTTCCAAAACTGGTAGTTCACCCCGGAAAACATAGGTGGCCTGAGTATAGAGGCTGCTCCCTCAACAAAAGGTAATCTATTCTTAGCCATGGATTGAAAAACTTGACTAGGATTCAAGTCTAGCTCTAATTCCAATTGAAAAGTAAGTTTAGGCCGAGTTCAAGAGGGAGGGTGAATTGAACTTTCAAAAATTTTCGCAAAAACGGAAAGTATTTAAAGTGTCGAATGAAAGTTCTAAATTGAATCAATCAAAAGTTTTATTCTAAAGTACACAACAATAGTCAATGTATTCCATATCACAATCAATTAACAGAATACACACACAACAGTATACAATGATAACACAATCAATTCTGAAGCATAAGTAATTAATTGAAATCATAAATCAGTTCAGATAACCTAGAAATCAATTAAGTAAAAACTGGAAACAATATACTGAAATCAGAATGTAAAAATAGATAAGCAAATAACCAGTTAGTTATCAAATGCAATCAGTAAACATAAGAACACACAGATCAACAACAAATTTAACAAAGAACACTATCCAGAACAATCCAGTGATAATTAGATATACAGTAGAATCAGTTCACTGAATATCACTCACACAAAAAAGAAATTAGGATAATATTCAGAACCAAGAATAACCACAGATTCAAGAAATCAAGTTTCCAAAAATGAAAATAGTAATATAGCAATTACAGTTAATTGGAAACACTCAACCAAAATAAGAACAAATAGAGTCAACTGAATAGATACAACAAATTAGTTCCAGAGAACACAATATAACAACAACAAAATGAACAATCAACAGGGCGTGATGAATAATTAGATAAACGTACGACACCAAATATAATAAAGCGTTCAAGAAGAGAGAAAGAGAGATCAAAAACACCAAGATTTATACTGGTTCACCCTTTCTCAAGGGCTATGTCCAGCCCTTTGCCAACTAACAAAGATTTTCACTAAAAAGATCACAAGATCAGTTTAATACAATACAAACACTCTTTCTCCCCGCAAGACAGTATTGCACACCACAACACACAACACCTTTGCTCCCAACAAGTCTTTACTACACCCTACAGCACACAACCTACTACACCCCGCAGTAGTTGTGAAAACAATGTAGAAAACTACTACACAAACCCAATAACACACCCTATGCTATATGGGTACAAAAACCACAGTTACAAATTACAAAACCCACTGTAAAATGCAACCAAGTCGCTCACAATACAAATGATAATAATTCAGTATCAAAACAACAGTACTCTTACACACTAAAATCACAAAAGGATGAAGAACAATGTAGAAGACTTAGCTTTCGTGCAAAACCAATTTGCATGACACCACACTTAAGATCAAGCTCCAAGATTCAAGTTCTTTATGTCTTGATGATTGAAAATCAATATCAAACCTTGTTCTCATAGTAAGGGCGCTTTTTCTCTTTTAGAAAATCACAAAATTAATCGCTCAAAATGTTTTTCGTAAGTTTCAAATCGAGTGCCACCCTTATATAGAAAAATGGTTTATAATAAACAAAAATTCAATCGATTGTTTTAATCATTCAATTGATTATTTTTCTATATCATAGAACAATCCAACAAGTCCAATTTTAAAAACCAATTTACTGATTTTAATCTCAAAATGGTTTTTCAAAATCATTTAACCACTTTTAATTCCTTTTAATCATTATAAATCTTTGAGCTTTTCTCAAGTGAATATCATGCAACTTGATTTTGAACCAAAAACCATACTCACCCACACAGCCGAAGTCCTAGACCAAAACTCTCACCAAGCTCTATGATGGCTTCAAGCAATCCTCTTTGCAAGCTTTGATCCACGTTGACTTCATTATATTGTTGGCTTCATCAAATCACTTAGCAACCTCAGTGTTAACATAAAATCTAAGACCATGTTCTAAATAAGATATATTTGTATATAAATGCATAGAGATAGAGAACAACGAAATTTAGTTAGCTTGAACACTTGTATTAGAAAAATTAACTCGCCAATAAAATCAATTTAAATAAAATTAATGAATGCTCTTACTGAGAAGAAGCGTGAATCATCTGAGGTAGAAACAAGTAGGGCTTCAAGATTTGAAGAATGGTCACCGAGCTATTGAGAAATATTGGATAGAGATCTTCCTATAGGAGATTTTCAAATGGAGAGATTTAAGAGTATAAGAAAGATTAAGTGAGTACTTCCTAGATAATAAATATGTAAGTTTTTGAATTTATCTTAAAATTTTCAAAGATAAGTTTGTCACTTTCATTCGGTCAGTTATAACCAAATTAATTATCATGTATATATTATTTGTAAATAATTATTTTGCATATATCTTAATAATGAATAACATATTTATAATAAAACAAGAAAAAAATGTTACTTTATTAGAAGATATATAAAAAATATAAATCTTATTTATTAAAATTCATTATAACAACATAAATATTGGACAAATATATCTTTTAGATCTTAATAAATTTTAGTTCATACACTCTACAAAGATTTAATGATATTAACAGATTGTGATAATTTCATTGAATAATCTTTATCCACTTCTTCCCTTTTATATTATATGAAATTATGTACTTTTTATATTTAAAAAAATCAATATAATTATACTTCAAAATTTAATTTATTAAATTAAATTAATAAATATAATTATATATTAATAAATTAATTAAATATAAAATAACTCTTTTGTCCCATTTACTTTGTATTGAGAGGATATTCACAAAACTTTGCCGCTTTCAATTTTTTAGCTTTCTAAACTTTTGCCATTTTTTATTTTTCAGCTTTCTCGTGTAACTGACATTTCCACAAAAAGTTTGCAGCTTTCAATTTTTCACATACTGTGTCCTCCAATCTAACGAGATTTTCAGAAGAAAAAAAATTTCCTCTTTCAATTTTACATATACATTCCCTATTTAATCGTTCCCAATTCGGAAACCCAACCGGAGCTCATTGTCCTAAGTTGTTCCCAAATCGGAAACTGAACTCTTGCTTTTGAAGCTGCAGTGATACCGAACCTAAACGCAAGCCCTCGTTCATCTTCAACCAACGCATACCCTAAAATGAAGCACTGAAACAATGACTATGAAGAATTTTACATTTCGCATCACTGCCAGTTGTTGAAGAGCTTCGTCGCGTCCTAACAGATATTGTTTCACAAACAAATGGATTTATTCTTGTCCGGATATTATGTGGTTTTCATGAGATCGGGAATTCGGTAAGGGTGGTTCTAAGTTTTAAGGTTTTGAAACATGTTATGTTTAGTTCATATTGAACTGAACCTGTGAGGGTTCATTTGAGGTTTTAGCTCGAGCACTTGGCTCACATTGTAGAAATTTATGATTAAACAATTCTTAGAGTTATTCACCTATGAACACACTTAGATTTCTTCCTCTTGTATAATCATTTTTATAGCAGGCCAGTATTTTGGAAGACACTGATTAATCAGGACAACTGGAAGTTCCTTTTCATTTTTTGATGGTGTTTCATAATTTTTATTATTATGATGGACAGTACAGTTCTTAACTATTTCTTTTTTTTCCTGTGCAAGGAAGAATGATTTATGGAAATCTGTGAATTTCTTCTGTCTTTATTATGATTAAGGCTACAATTAGAATTGCTCAATTTGTCATTAAAATGTTATATTTAAATAACCTTGATTATGATATCAGGTTCCTTTTTGAATCATTCTCAATCTCTCTTAAATATCATGTTTTTTTTAGTGATAATACGTGTCAAAAAAAATAAAAAAATAATAATAAATTAAAAAATTTAAAAAAAAATTGTTATAATGCCTATGTTAGAAGGGAGTTACCAATCAATAAGCTAATCGAGAATAACACATTAGAGGGGAAGTAACAATAGGGCAATTTGGTTTCATCTGTATCCTTGTCATCCCTCACATATGTCCCATCATTCATACAAACTAGGGTAATCTGATACCCAAGTCATTCCTCACATATATCCCATCATTACAAACTGGAGCAATCCGATACTCAAGTCATCCTTCACATATACCTCATAATTACCCTTCATACACACAAACTGGGGCATTTTGTATGAATATTTTGGTAAAGCCTATTTCCTTTTCAATAGTAGTCCTTTATACTTCCCCTATTGTTTTATTCAAACCCAAAACCGTTCATACTTTTCTAAATCTCACATAGTCAGTCCTTTATACCCAAAACTAGGGCAATCCTTTCTGAGGATTATACATACCTTTTATTTTGAAAAATTTGTACATACTTTTTGAAAAAAAAAATCATTGAAAAAAATCCTTTCTACATACTTTTTAAAACATTAAAAAAAATCATTGAAAAATTTTTTGTACATACTTTTTGAAACATAAAAAAATCATTGAAAAAAAAATCCTTTTTACACGCTTTTTGAAACATAGATAACCAATCATTGAAAATAAATCTTTTGTACATACCTTTTGAAAAAAAACATCATCATAGAAAAAAATCCTTTATACATGTTTTTGAAGCAGCACAAAAAATAAATCATTGAAAAAGATCATTTGTACATACTTTTTGAAACATTGAAAAATTTGTACATTTTTTTGAAGCAAAAAAGTATCATTGAAAAAAAATCCTTTATACATACATTGAAAATCATTTGAAAATTGCGAAAGAAATTTTCATTCATTCATTTATTCATTCTCATCCAAGTAAAAACAAAAATAAAATAAACCATCATGTAGTAGTCCATACATTTAAACAATAAGCAAAAAAAAAAAAAAAAAAAAAAAAAAAAAAAAAAAAAAAAAAAAAAAAAAAAAAAAAAAAAAAAAAAAAAAAAAAAAAAAAAAAAAAACCTGAGCAATTTTCATAAATTGGGCTTGGCCCAACTTTGTTTCTTGGATGCTGAAGAAAAGAAAAGGTAATGGGGTGCAACGTGAAAAATGGTGGTGTTTGGGCTCGGCCCAATACAAATAAAATGAGGACAAATTCTTCCTGCACCCTAATACACGCTTCCTGCACCCTAATACAAATTTTTTAATTCCATAAATACCCCAGCACACCCATCCGGTTCATACGGGCAAAAAAATAAGAACCGGATGGCACCCCCATCCGGTTCACATTTCAAAAAAAATGACAACCGGATGAGTATGTCATCCGGTTGTCATTTTAAAATAAAATAAGAACTGGATAACATCCCATCCGGGTGTCATTTTAACTTCATCTGTTTCCAAATCTTTGATTAATCCTTAAAACAAGCAATAAGTAAGTAATTTTTGGTGTTTATTAGCAATTAGTAAGTGATATTGCTGATTAGAGTAGTTGATTTGGGGTTTAGGCGTTATCGACGATGAACAGAAGAATTTTTCGATTTGATGTATGAGAACCGGATGGGTTCCATCAGGTTGTCATTTTTATTTGGAAATGAGAACCGGATGATAGCCCCATCCGGTTGTCATTTCAAAATCAAAATGACAACCGGATGAGTATGCCATCCGGTTGTCATTTCCAAATAAAATGAATTTTTTTTAAATGACAACCAGATGGGGGTGTCATCCGGTTGTCATTTTATTTTGAAATGACAACCGGATGAGGGTGCCATCCGATTGTCATTTTATTTTGAAATGACAACCGGATGGAGGTGCCATCCGGTTGTTATTTTATTTTGAAATGACAACCGGATGATATACTCATCCGGTTGTCATTTTTTTTGAAATGTGAACCGGATGGGGGTGCCATCCGGTTCTTATTTTTTTTCCCGTATAAACCGAATAGGGTCAATTGTGGAATTAAAATTTTATATTAGGGTGCAGGAAGAAGATATTAGGGTGCAGCAAGAATTTGTCTAAAATGAGGTACAATTTTTAGGCTCACCTAATGTGAAATAAGGCTGTAGCGTTTTGGGCTCACCTAATGCAAAAAATAAAAATAAAAATATGAAGCTTTAAAAAAAAAAACTGAGTTAACTTGTGTGTTAGGTTCTTAAGCCCACTTATTGGTTTTTGCATCATAACATTATTATTTGGATCTAGTTCATTTATTATTATTATTATTATTATTATTATTATTATTATTATTATTATTATTATTATTATTATTATTATCATCATCATCTAGTTCCTTTTGTTTTTAATAAATTAATAGATAATATTTTATTTCAAATAAATTTGTTAAAAATGATAATAATAAAAATATAAAATTTCCAAAAATATAAAAATATAAAACATTTCTATAAATAATAAAAAAATTTAAAATTTAAAAAAAAAATAAAAATATCAAATATTCTATCAAACAATTTTCAAAATAGAACTACGTGTATCATGATTTTTCATCCTGGATGGAAATACAAAGGAGCAAGGTCAATCTTTGTCGGGCCAAAAAATAAAAAATATTTTTCTTTGTTTATTTATTCTTATTTTTGTTTGCATTTGTTTATGATAGTTGTTTGCTATTCTATTTGTTGTAATTGAATCTTTATTTTCATTATTTTTGGGAAAAATAAAATTTTGTAAAACCACACTCATTTTTTCTTATTTGATTAGGACGGGTGTTGTGAAGGTGCTAATACTTTCCTCATACGTCACTACAAGAAAAAAGCTATTTAGACACTAAATTTTAGCTACCAAATGAAATAGTTACTAATTGTGACCAAAATAGTCACCAAATTAAATTTTGGTTGCTAAATAACTACAAAATATGGATTTAGTGACCAATTAAGTCAAGATAATTGGTATCTAACATTAGCTACCAAAGTTTTAGTGACCTATACCATTAGGTTCTAAATTGTTATCTAATTAAGTTAGAGATTAATTTAGAATCTAATGGTGTAGGTCACTAAAATTTTGGTAGCTAATGCTAGATATCAATTATCTTGACTTAATTGGTCATTAAATTCAATCATTACTTCTATTTTGTAATTATTTAACAACCAAAATCTAATTTGGTAGCTAGTTTGGTCACAATTAGCAATCATTTCATTTGATAGCTAAAAATTGGTCTCTAAATAATTTTTTTCTTGTAGTGCGTAACCAACTCCCGAATCTTAAATCTGGTTCGCAGATATTTCATTTTATGGTTTTTCTATAGTTTTTCACTAATAAACTATGGTGGCGACTCCATTCTTAATATAAATAAATTTTTAAATCTATTTTTTATAGTCGTTCGCGATCCCGATTGGGACACTCGCCAATACGAGCCCTTCATTATGAAGGAGAGAGAAAGAGTGGATGATATTCTCAAGAGAATGCATTTCTTCTAAATGATGTAGAAGCCCTTGGGTAAGGCTTCTTCAAGGCACAAATAAATTTGAAGTTGTTTGATTACATGCCCAAAATTTGGAAGGCAAAGACAATAATCATAACATAGGCTAGAGACTTAAAGAAGCTCACATGGGACAAGCTTTTAGGAATTTTACAAGTACCTAAAGCAAATCTTCAAGATATTGAAACATCTATTTGTATGTTAAAGATGAATCCTCATATGATGCTTGTTTGAGGGGAGTCTCTAAGAAGAAGAAAGGAGTTTTCAAAGTACAGCTGAAAAGAAAAAAGTCCATAAGCTCAAGGGAGCCTCCTGAAGAAGAAGATGAACAAGCTACGAGGAACACCCATTGAAACATTTATCGCTAATGAGCTACATATACTTGTAAAAATATGCAACTAAAAGGGAACATCAAATTCTGATAAGTTGCAAATTTTTGCAAACCCAACAACTCAGGTCTAATGTAAAAGAAGATGTTGCTTAGTAAACCAATTAGTTTTTTTCTAACCATATTTTCATGTTAATCTTTATTGTTAAGCTCCATAGCTTATTAGATCCTAAGTCCATGTGATTTGTTTGACAAATGATTAAGCATCGTGCAAGGTTCTACTAAATCTGGTAAGGAAAAGATGATGATTAGACGATAAGTACAATCAAAAACTTTAAACTAACATGAACTGAAAGAATATTTCTAAAGCTTGAGACTCTGATGTAGGGAATGTCTTCACCATTTGTTGTTGTCGGTAAATGCATGTCAATTTCAAGCTTCATCCAAATATCTCTTAGAATTCAAGATAAAGCTGAAATGTCTCTCAACTTAATCTGACATAAGAATATGTCAACTCTAGCCAAATTATATACCTAACACTAAAAGAATTAGAAGAACTTGAAAAAAGGAAGAATATAGTCAAATGCACTTAAACTACAAACCATGTACACTCTCATATGTGCATTTTCCAAAAATGATTATAGAATTTCCTAGTGATAATGATTATTGTAAGGATCATCTCTGAAACGGGAACAAACAAACATAATTTTGTTTTTATATTTTTTTATTTTTATTTTATTTTTTGTTTTCTCTATTAACAATATAATCATCTTTTATAGCTTAACATAAATCCAGTCCTCTAGATAAGATAACATTATTAAAAATACATAACACAATATCAAATATTTACAATATTTCAATCTTAATTTTCTAAATTTAAATAATAATTAAATATATTTTTATCTTTAATATAGAATATAGATTTTTCTTCTACCATTTTCCTGTGCACATTTCACCCTTTTCGAACCCCTTCAAAAGAAATTGTAATAGAAAATTGTCTAACACTTCTCATGCCCTTTCTCATCAACAGCATCCAATCATGTTCTCTCATCCCTCATTTTGAAGTTATTGGATATAACACCTTTATTTATCCTTCAATCTACTTTTTTTTTTTACCTGAAAACATAATTTCACTAATTTTTTCAAGGATATAACAATCATTTTTCAAACTCGATTGACATGCGTAAATTGTTTAATCCATCACATGTCAATACAAATTTCATTTGTCTATATCTTGTTGTAATCTTAACCATAATTTCATCAAATTTCAGGGACCTTCAAGATAAAGTGAATAGTGGAACAATGTGATGAGAAACCCACTTGAATTCGGAGGACCTAAGGAAATCAAACTCATTAACATTCAACTATGTGAAAGTCATATATAAAGGTTGTTTGTTAGGTAATCGTGTTTAAAAATATTTTCGTTCAAGAGAGAGTGCACCAATATAAAAGAGGGACTTTCACTTGAAGGGAAGATTGTTAGGTTTTCAAGTGTGAGTCTAAGTCCCACATTGAATAGAAATAAGAAAATTGAATAACATATAAGAAACAAGACCTATAAATCTAATATTTTAAGATTTTGGGTTGAATGTGATACTAATTCCTTGTGTGGGTCTGACTTATAGTTGTGAAATCTAGCATGTGCAAAGTAATTCTTCTTTGATAAACAAAAACTATTCTTTACAAATGTTTTACAAATTATCTAAAAATAAAATAGAAATATGTAAAAAGACTTTTTTTTTTTGTTAATATAGATTAGATAAACTAAACCCTTAATTCTAGGTAGGAACGATAATATAGATCGTTTTATCATCTCACTATGAAATAGGTGAGAGCTATCGGGAGTCCATTACTCTTTTATTATATCTCATGAGTTTTTATTATATCTAAACATTTTCTCTACTTGTTTTTGAATTAAATTTAGTCTGATATACAATTTAACATATTCTCAATCTCTATTTGAAGGACATATTTGAAAGAAATAACCATATTAACAAATTTATTACAAAGGATTTTTAAAAATATACAAAATTAAATATACAAAATTAAATTTTTTTTGAGTTAAAATTTAGTTTTTATATAAATTAAAAATAATATATATATATATATATATATATATATAAATTGTTTTTACAAATTAACATGTAGATATTAATTTATTAAAAAACTTACTTTATTTTTCTTTAGATTTATTTAGAATAGTTTATTTAAACATATCGTATATCAAGATAACAGTGTGTCCAACAATATTATTATCTCATTTGGCATTAAATATTGTTTGACTTATTACACATGCCAAGAAAACAATCACGTTTTTAATCTGTCTTTGAAAAGTTGGGTTCATGTTATTTCTATTAGCTGTCCCTTTCACCAAACTTTGTTACTTGTGGAATGATACCTCTTCGTGTTCTTATTTATTTAATATAAGGTTAATTCTATAAGAAATAGTTATTTTTGTTTAAATAAGTATTAGGGTACAATATATTAGTCATTTTTTAAATATTTAATAATTTTTTTTTCAAATGGAATATTTAATGAATTAAATCTTTTGGTTACGTTTAAAAAATAATATTTATTTATATTTTATTCCTAATATTGTGTTGTCAAAATTTGGTTCCTCAACTTTTTTAACTATATCAGCCAACCTATCGGGATGATGACAAAAATTGAAGTATATCATTCTGTCGACATTTTAGTTTATATGACACATGTTTCAGTTTAATTGGTACTGACGTCGGTATTATAAGGAATTTATACTAAAATACTTAATTTCTTAGGTGTCTAATTTGAAGAAAAAAATTATTAGATATATATAATATATATACCTAAAACTTATTTAAGTCTTTTTAAAATATTTTATAATTAATTTTAATTTTTTTCTTATATATCCTTATTAAATATAATTAAAAATTATTTTATATTAATAAATAATAAAAAATCATATTTAACAATATTTGTAATAAAATTTAATTTGATATATAGTTAATAAGATTACAAAATTCAAGTAAATTAATTATTATTATTATTGCTATGAAGTGAGTATAATGGAGGTGTGTTATATAATGTTAAAGACCAGAGAAATAAATAATTAACTAATCACTCTTAGAAGATAAAAAAAAAGTTTATTTAGTGAAAATTAGCTGATATTAATTTGTAAATAATTTCTTTAAATTACTATTTAAGTTTATGAAAATCTGATTTTATTTTTTATTCTTACTTTTTACAAGTGGTTATGAAGTTTGTACAAACTGGTGTATATGATTTTTCCCCTTATTGACTGTGTCATTTGGATTTTAGTTATATAATCTCAAAAATCTCAGTTTTGTCAGTTCTACAACTTGTGTCTGAGATAGTCAATGATGTTCTGGTAGTTCTCTCTAGATATGGTCATAAAAAATTCAAACCAGTTGGAGGAAATAGTTGATTCTGCATATGATAGGAAAGCTGAAGTGAAAAAGTTTGATGATTCAAAAGCTGGAGTTAATGGTCTTGTAGAGTCTGGAGTTACAAAGATCCCTCGCATGTTCCATTCTGTGAACTTGGATATCGTTGAAACCTCACCCACTGACTCCAACTTGAAAGTCCCCGTCATAGATCTCAACGACATAAACTCAAATCTCCACACAGAAGTAATTGAGAAAATTGGAAGTGCATGCCATGAGTGGGGATTTTTCCAGGTGATTAATCATGGCATTCCCATCAGTGTGTTGGATGAGATGGTTGATGGTGTTCGTAGTTTTCATGAACAAGAGACTGAGGTAAGAAAAGAGTTCTATTCAAGGGATGTGAAGAAAAAAGTTTCGTATTATTCCAACCTTAGCTTGTTCAATGACCAATCTGCTAATTGGAGAGATACTTTTGGTTTTGCTGTTGCTCCTGATCCACCTAAACCTGAGGAACAACCATCAGTATGCAGGTGAAGTTTTCATTTTGATAAACTATGAAAGATTTTGATTAACTAACTATATGATAATCCATGATTTGATTAGTGTCTTCCAATTATATTCTTTATCTTATCATATAACATCTATACTGTGAATAAGAATGGCTTTGCAGCTTTTCTATTATATGTTACTGGTATAACATTTCCTAGTCAGTAGTCACACTTGTTGGTAAATTTCAGTGTTACTTACTCTTTTGCATCATGAGTTTATTTGAATTATTTATCATTGATGACTTTATTACTCTTTTGCAGGGATATTTTGATTGAATATTCAAAGAAAATAAGGGATTTGGGTTTTACAATCTTTGGATTATTGTCAGAGGCTTTGGGACTTGATGCTTCTTACCTTAAAGAATTGAATTGTGGTGAGGGGCTCTTTATCTTGGGTCACTACTATCCATCATGCCCTGAACCTGAATTAACCATGGGCACTAGCAAACACACAGATGGTAACTTCATGACTTTACTTCTACAAGACCATCTTGGTGGTCTTCAAGTTCTTCATCAGAATCAATGGATCAATGTTCCTCCTGTACATGGAGCTCTGGTTGTAAACATGGGAGATCTTCTACAGGTAGAATTCTAAATTATTACTGTTAAATTTTAGAAACTTGTGTGCATTTGATAGAATATTTTTGCTAGGAAATATGCAGATACTAATGGAAGCCATAAAATATAATTCAGCAAAAGGTTTTCTGATTTTGGAAAGATCTTAATGATACAACTTTTGCTTGTGGCCTAGGAAAGAAAAATCTATAGGAGAAGGTTGATTTACTGACACCATCAAACGGGTCAAATACGGCATCATAGAAAATTGGGGTACCACATGTGAAAGATATTCCTGTGACACTAATCATTTATCAATGAAAAATTGATCAAAGAATTAGTTAAAATGGTTTAAATAAGTGAAAGAAAATTATTGTTTTGTCACTGATCATGAAAGTTATTGCAGTAGAGTCTAAGAAAGGATGCTAAGGAAATTATTAAAAGGACTCTCATCAGGAACAATATTTTCTAAAATTTGGTTTTGATTGAGCCATGTCTGTGACTAAACTAGTGTTGGTGTTATAAAATATGATATTATATTTCTTCAGCTATGACTTTCAACGGTTCAAAGTATCTTATTCAGCCACCCTTTTCTGACTTTTTCAGTTCATTATGATTTATCTTAGTAAGATTAATGTGATAAATAAATTCTTAAACAATAAAGTTACAGAAGTAGTCGAGTCTTCTTTTTCTTTCCTCTTGTACTGTTTATATATTATTCAATCATATCTTTAACTAATACGTATTTAATTATATGTTACTCTTCCTAATTTTTTTTGTCATAGTTGTTTCCCTGTAGACTAATCCTCTGAAGTTACGATATCTGTAAAACTGTGACTCCTATATCCGTTCTTTCAAATATAACAATAAATGGCAAAGCATCCTCTCTTGAAACAAGGTTAATTACAAGAATCTTTATGAGGAATAAACTCTGTTGTATGTTTTTTAGTGAACTACAATCACAGGCTACAAATGTCATGAATGAAGATTTGGTTTTTCTGCCATCAATCTTTGCTGAATTTTAGTGTGACCATGTGGTTAAACATAAACATTCTTTAGTTGTACAAATTTTTAGAATAAAATTTTTGATTAAACACCTGAATTCAGTGAAAGGAAAATCAGATGATTTATAGCTTCTTCTTCATTGATACAATTTGTGAGAAATTTATCAATTTCTTTCATACTGGTGCAGCTTATTAGCAATGACAGGTTTGTGAGTGTGTATCACCGGGTCTTACCAAAGAACACAGGTCCAAGAATATCTGTGGCAAGCTTCTTTGTAAATTCACATGAACCAGTTGAGGGTACATCAAAGGTGTATGGTCCAATTAAGGAACTGCTTTCAGAAGAAAACCCACCTATCTACAGAGACACTACCATAAAAGATTACTTGGCACATTATTATGCAAAGGGCCTTGATGGGAACTCTTCCTTGGACCCCTTCAGGGTGTGAATCAAGCATGGGAATGCAATGTTAATTCTCATGGATATGGCTGTAATTTATCTAAACAACAAGCCACTTTCTAGTTTTCCATGTTGATCATAGTATAAACAGCATCAAGTTCTCAGATTGAAAATAAAAGGACTATTTATGTTGAGAAAATGATTCTGCAATATATGAATTACTGTACTCAGAAATACAAATATAACTGTTTTCCCCTTCTTGGTTCAGCAATTACACAAAAAGAAATTCTCTTTTTCTAATTTTTAACTCTTTTTACTGTCTTTCTGGTGTTATAAGAGAAATGATATTTTTTGAAAAATTAGTAAGGACTAAGGTTGAGGTAACTAAAAAAAGTTCCTCATGAGTACCATGAAAGACTCTTATAGAGGAGTCAATACTCGAACACTTTACAACGATAATAAGATGGAAAACAAATAAATGTCATTGAAATAATTTGCAAGTTTTATGCAAGTATAAAAGTTATTTGTTTTAAGCTCTATAACCGATTAGATCATAAGTGCATGTGTTTTGTTTCACAAACGATTAAGCATCATGCAAAGTTCGGCTATGTCTAGTAAGAAAAAGATTATGATCAGATGATAATATATAATTAAAAACTTTAAACTGACATGAACTCAAAAGAATATTCTTAAAGTTTGACTCTCTCATAAATGTCTTTATCACCTCTTATGAAGAAATGCATGTCAAGTTACTTCATCGAAATATCTCTAAAGATTCTAACTAAAATTGAAATGCCTACTAACTTTATCTAACACAAGAATACGTCAATTCTGCCAAACTATCTACTCAGTACTAAGAAGATCGGAAGAACTTGGAAAAAAGCATAATATAATCAAATGCCGTTAAAAATAAAGTAAGGTAAACTCTTATATGTGCATTTTTCAAAAATGAATATAAAAAGAACTAAGATATAAATTTCATGATAGTAATGATTATGATAAGGATTACTTGTGAAACAGGAACAAACTGATATAAAATTCCATAGTAGTAATTATTGTGATAAGGATTATTTGTAAAACAGGAACAAACAAATACTACTTCGTCTTTGTGTTTTTTATTGTTTTTTATCAACAATATAATCATCTTTTACAGTTTTTTATAAATCTAATCCCTTTAGATAAGATTACATTCTTAAAAAATACATATCAGAATATCAAATATTTACAATATTTTAATCTTAATTATCTAAATTTAAATAATAATTAAATACTTTTTATCTTTAATGAAGACTAGATTTTTTTTTCTTACATTTTTAAAGTTTCACTTTGATAATTACCGAGATGGAACTCCAAAATTTGATAATCCTATAGCATCGTAGGTAAGTTTTCTCTTAATTTTGTTATTTGAAAATACTCATTGTTAACAATTTGGCACACCAAACAAGACCTTCTCTAACGTAGTTCCGAAATTTTGCATTGTTAATATTAGCAGGCTAACAGCAATAGTAAATAGTGGGCAAAGAAGTCCTAATCGTAGAACTCCTCTTCATATTATGCCTTATCGGCTTCGCCTTCTTCGAGAGAAGGGTTCTAGTTCTGAACTTTTTATATATAAAAAGTGTTTAAGAATCAGAACAGAAAGTTCATATTGAAGGTGGTAACTAGTGGACTTCTCACATTCGAGGCATTAGGACTTAAAATATCATAAATGATCGCTAAATAACCATGATGAATTTTAAATTTCAATGTACGCTATTTCCAATAACATTCCCAATACAAATCATTCATGACAGATAACAGAACTTTCGTTTGGCAAAATTATCACCAGCTACTCTCTGATTTACAACATCAATTCAAATAAGTTGAGCTTGACCTTTTCTGTTGTGTCATAAACACAACATTAATTCCGTGTACACAGCACCTATAACTAAATTTTAAAACAGAATTTCTATAAGAGCTTGTCCTTTTTTTATTTAAATCCAAAGCACTGAGTAGATTCCTGAACGTATTCGGCTAAATTTTGCGAATAACTTTATGCCTCACTTAATGTTCTATTAACGTATAACAGAACAACATAAGATTCAATTTGTTTCCTCAAATAACAGATTCTTGGAATTATAAGCTAAAAAAGATCAGGCAAATCAAGCCATAGATCAGCGATTAAGTTCAGCAACATTCCAAGCAAGAACACGTCCATCTTCCTACTACAAACTAATGTTTCACTTCAGCAAAGTTATCGATTTTTAGCGTATTTTCAACTAAAAACAGTGGTTTCTGCCTTAAAAAACACCACCAGCACCACCTCAATTATTTATCAAACAAAACTTACTGCACTTCCAATGTGCTTTTTAATGTTCTTTAATCAGAATATAAGTTTCACCTTAGTAATCTCCTTTTATTAAGCAGATTATGAAGATAAAACTCTCATTTTGAAGGAGAACATCGCCAAAAGTATTTACGAAACTGCATCAAATTTTGTCCTAATCAACATAGAGATCTCACTTGATCAACCATAAAAAATATGTGAACGAAATAAGAAAACATCACCAAATCTGTTTAAAGGTTTAAACATAGGAGTGGATTCATTTTAGAGCCAAATACCGCTCCTGGATTCCCACTACTATGAAGCTGTTGGGTTTTGCCAGTTCGCCATTTCTACACCTTAGCTACGAAAAACACCCTCATTTATAAACCTCAATTCTGATCTTTTTAATTAACCATACTTTTAAATTCGCTCCCAAACAGAGGCTATTCAAAAGGTGTGTTTGCAACATTCTCTTTATAATACACACTTAACTATTGGTTAAAATTTATTCAAAACTAGAGAGACCCACCAATTAAGAAGCGAGACCCACCAAAATTTATGATCTCCAATGAATTTGAATCAATAGTGTAAAAGCATTTATCCCCATACTAATAACTAAACAAGATAACATTATCAGAACATGCAGTAAAAAAATTCTCATCATTCACAGTCACCTACAAAAAAATTTTCATACAATGAGTTTCACATTTACAAATTAAACATTGCTGATTCAAAGAACTGCATTTGGCAACAGCGAGTCATCACAAAAGTAGCAATAGCGATTCATGCAATAAGACAGAGGAGCGAATACAATATCATTGCCAAAAATACTATTATTCCAAACAAATACACCAGGTATTGATTCAGCCCCAGGGTCAACACCTTTGAAAGAAGCACTGATTATTTGTTCATCATATCAAGTTACATTAATAAACACATCATACTCCACAAATAATTCAACATAAAAATTCCATAGATTAGGTGTCTACAACCAACACATCAAATCTCAAACCACTCATTGAATTATTGCCTATTTTTTGCTTCCACCTGCATTATTGCCTCCTGCATCCTGTGCTGCTTTCTTTGCCGCTTTCTCCTGCAGCGCCTTCGCATCTCTGCCCATGAAGAAACACAATGATTTCACGCAAAAAATAATAGTTAACCACAATTAGTTTAAAATCTAAAAGAAAAACCGAGATATAAATTGCAAAGTATTGTGATAAATCACATCAACCCAACCTTTCCCGGCGCTGTTCAGGGGTCAACCCATCAGTTTTCGCCTGCTTGCCTTTACCACCGGTTCTAGACTGAGACCTTTCACGATCACGTTCCCTCTGGTTACCGCGTGCGCTTCAATGTTAAGTGTAAACAATAACAAAAAAAAAAAAAAAAAAAAAAAAAAAAAGCTCACAAACCAGGTCTCAAAAACCAATCCTCAGATACCCATTTGAATAGTGCAAAAGGAAACACATTAAAATTATATAAATACGTACAATTACAAAAAACTGTTCCTTCCCAAGGATCCAAACTGAATGAAACTATTAATTCCAGAAAAACCTAAACGATCAACAACAAAAATCGGTATGGGAGCGTGAAATGAGCTTTATTTTTTCCTCGGATTCCCTAACTGAAAGTCAACTCCATCGCTAAATCAACGAGAATTCGGCAAAAATTAGCAGTAAATTTTGAACATAAGAAAGGATATGAGTCATTATCGCAGATCGATTGTTCGAGAACGAAACGAGCTCGGAGAGGAGGGGAAACCCTAAACATCGAAATCGGGAAACAATGAACACAATTAACGAATTAGAAGAAAAAAAAAAAAGAAACGGAGAAAATGGCCAAAAGGAAAAAAAAAATGCAGAAGGAAAATGTACCTGATCGAGAGAAAGCAGAGAGATGCAAAGTATGAAAATGTTGAAAAGAGAAGGAAGAAGAGGGGATTGGAGAGAATATAGGTGTACTAAAATATTTGTTCCAACTAGGACATTCAGATTCCAACAAATGTTTATTTTATATTTGTTTGGTATATGCTATTTATATCATTATATAAAAAGATATATCATGTGATGATTTTATTTTTGTCATTTTTTAGTAAAATAATTTTATCTTTTAATAACTAAATAATTTATTATTTATTTAATAAAATAAATAAATATCGTTTGATAGCAAGTAGTAATGAATCCTCTTCTCTCTCAATTCTCAACTCCACTATATGATAAAAAAAAAAAAAAAATTAACTTAGGATTATTTATATTCAATTGAGAAAGGTCGATCTACTCAACAAATCTTGAATCACAGAGGATTGACCAATTATTCTCTAGTAAAAATATTTTGAAATAAATTTAAAATAAACATATTCATGGAAATAGGAATCAACGTAAGAACAAAAAATTATCATATGGTTCAATTCCTATTGGTTATGTGTACAAAACATATCAATATTAATTCACCGACAAATCATATTTATAATTTTATCATCAAATTTGAGAATACTCTCTCAATTGCAAGTTTTCTAGAAAATTTGAGAACGTCTCCCTTTAGTTTAAGGAGATGACCCCATCCATAGGTTCAATGGTTATTTTCATCTTAGGAATCTTTGTTTAATAAAACTTTTCATGCCATGTTAAAGAAACGAATGTTTAAAATAAAGATAATATAACATCAAACAATATGTTTTAATCTAAATAACGCATTAGATATTGTAAATTTCAAATTTTCAAACATTTGTAGGGGTAGAACCTCTTGCCATAATCTTGTCCAAGAGTCCTGAATTTGTAGAAAAAAAAACTTCACCGAGAAGAAGCCGTCACTGGAGAAAAAAGAGTCCATGTTGACTCCATCTTCCTACACCTCCATAGTTTCTTCATGCACCTTCATACAAAAATGTAAAAAGATTGAAATATAGTAAATGACCCAATTATTCTCACTCATATAAACTTTCACCTTCATACTTCTACACCGCTGCTATTAATATTATTGTACGTATTTTCATCGTTGAGGGAAAGAGAGGAGGTGCATGGTGCATGGTGCATGGTGCATGGTAGGATGATTTTTGGTACATATGGGCATTATTCCGGACTAAAATCTAGAAAATTATCAGATTGCAAAATAAATTCTTTTGCTTAGAAGTTGTAATTCTGGATTAGCGGTAGGTTAATTTCCCATATTACAAATCTGAAATATAAATTCAACCCACACACCTCTACTTATTTAAGAGTATTGAAGTCTTTTCCATAAGGATTTTTTGGAAATATAAAATTTTATGAAGGTGTTTGAAGAAGCTACGAAGGTGAAAGAAGAAGCAGTCTTGAGATATGATTCTTTTGTTGCTTTTAAAACATTAAGTTATGAAATATCTTATGACATTCATTTACTTTATTTTATTTTACTACTCACTAAGTTAAATTCTCTAGTATTAGGTATTCTAGGTAACCAATAGATCTAGAAGTAGTTGTATAATTTTATTTATTTATATATATATATATATATATATATATATATAAATGGTTGTATAAAATTTTCTTTAATATTATTGATTATTTTTTATGAGATACTCATAGACAATAATGAGGGGTGGCTCGCAACATCCTATCAATATGTGTTGGGCGGTCTAAACAATTAAGTCCATAAACTTGCATATATACCTATTCATTTAATTCATTCAAGTCAAAGTGAGAGTTGACTTGTAATGTAATTAGCATTAATTTTCTTTTAGTCTTTTATTTTTATGTAATATTGGTTGTGGTTGAATATAATTAAATATTTTCATTTGTTATTTTATCAATATCATATATTTATAATTACATATCCAAATTTTATTCATGGTCTACTTTAATATTTTTTTCATAGTAGGTCACCTTATTTGTAATCGTCATACTTACATTAAATTATTATTTTTGCAATATACTTAAATTTGGGATTAAAAAACTTACAAAAAAACTTTTTAGATTTCTTTTTAATTGTTTTTAATTTATGTAAGTCTAGTCAAAAAGCATATAGTTATGTGAGATTGGTCAGACACATTAACTCATAAGACTTATGTAAGTTAACTTATGTTAGTCTGATCTTGGAAGGTCGAGACAAGTAAAAATAGGACAAGTTGACCCGGATTATCACTTTCTAAAAAATAAAGTTTTTGAAATTATTTTTGAAGTAATTAAAATAAATAAAAAATACGCTTAAAATTATCTAATAGACTTTAAAATAAGATTAGTGTAAAAATTTCATTTAACTAAAGGAACATACAATTATTTTCATAATGTTAGAGAAAACATGAATAAACCTAAATATTAAGTGTTTATAATAAAGTTTTAAAATATAAATTTGTCTTAGTACCATATCATGACAGACATGTTTGATAGCAACAAATGTAAAGTACCTTATATCATATATGTTTTTGATAAGGTTATGCTTGAGATAGATGATAAGATATGTATTTCAAAAGTTTATATAATACTTCTTTTCTGTTTTAACTACGTTTGTAAAGAATGATCTTTCGTTTAACCATAAAGAGGATCTCACAAAGAATGTGAATGTCGTAAGATCTCTCAAAAAATGTGTCAAAGTTGCATCATGCCAATAACTTCTCTAAAAGAAAAATATGCATTATACATAGTTCATCTCTCTCGTACTGTCTTGACTTTTACTCTAGTTGAAATAAGAGTAATCTAACCTAGGCTTAATAAGTTATTTTGAGTATCATAATGTTCCTTCAAATAGAAATATGCAGCGAGAGCATTTAATAGAATCCTCAACTCTTTGAAGACAAATGTAACATGAAGAACGAAAGACTTCTCTTTATCTCACAACGACTAACAGAAGATTTGTAACGACAATCTCATATATATCTATATATAGAAGATGTCGTTGAAGAAGAGCATTTTACAACAACAATTAAGAGACGACTTTACGAAGTTACAAACAACTCTATATAGAGATAAAATCTTAAGTGTGCAAGACCTGACTCGTTGATTGAAAATTGTCGTGATCTTTGGCTATCTATAATAGGAAACCAAATCTTATATATGTCATAAACACAACACTTCTTTTAATGAGTGAACATGTGTTCTTTTGATCACACCCTCTTGTAACCAAGTATTTTATTTAGGAATGACTATATTTCAAATAATATCTAGTCTTAGCCAGAAGTGGTTGTGATCCAGACAATACTCAATCTTAATCAATAGTGGTTTTGTTCTATCAATATTCAGTTACTTATCAAAGAGTAGCTGCATTCCCAACAATACTAAGTTGCTTAGTCAAGAGTAGTTATGCTCAAAATAATTTGTTTAGCTAGAAGTAGATAAGGTCCAACAAATACTCATCTTGTATTTTGCAGTGATTATCTAACTAATGAAGCTTCATTAAGTTAGTCAAAAACTAAACATAATCTTGCTTAAGATATGAATCAATATAAAAGGTCAGGTATAAAATTTTCTTATCTCTCAACCCTATAGATGACTTACAATTAAATTGTCATTTAACTTAAAAAAAATAAAAGAATTTATTGAATTACATTTGCGAAAATATTTTAACAATGAGTTTTACTTAAAATTAAACTGTGTCTTAATTATATGTTTGATCTTGGAAAAAATACCAAATATTTTTATATACAATTCAAATCTTATTATTATTCATTTCTACCTACTTTCACACACACAAACTTTTCTTAAGTATAATTATTGAATATTGGATAAAAGAAGTTGTAACCTTGTTTATATCAAATGTTAAATGATATCGTTAAATTTGTAATAAATTTGTGATTGAAATAAAATTTTATTAAAATTACTTAGCTTATATTTAGAAAGTCAAATAAGCACTTAGTTCTGCCATGATTTAACTGAAATGTATAATTTCCTTACCACCAAACAAAATAAAAGTACGATCATCCTATAAGTTTCACATCTAATAGATGAGTAATTCTAGTATCATCATTTATTTTTATTTTTTAATTAATTGTAAAAGTGTGTCTCCTCATCATTAATAATTCCTCACGAAAATGTAAAAACAAAATGCATTAAGATTATAAACATGAAAAATTAATAACATACAATAAATAAATGATATTAGAATCACTCAAACTTTAAAATTAATTTATCAATTACATTCAAATCAAATTTTAAGACATTGTTTCTAATATTGATAAATTAAATGATATTAGAATCACTCAAACTTTAAAATTAATTTATCAATTACATTCAAATCAAATTTTAAGACACAATTTCTAATATTGCACTGGACTTTCACACACGTTATCAACATGTTTTACAAACACATGTTAATCATTTTTATCACAAGCTTATTTCACAGTATATATCAATAATCTTTATCACAAATATATTCACAACATTTGATCACAATAATTTTAGTACTTTTAGTATATTGGAATTCCAACACACTTCCGACGTGTCATCACGGATCATGAATGTCTTTTTGTAAGGTATGTAATATCCTTATTTTTAAATAACTATATTTTATATTCATTTTAAATATAAGTATTACAAAATCTTATGCTTAAATTCATTAAAACTGTTATGTTTTATCAGAAAAATTTTGAACATAAAAAATAAAGCAATTTAAAAAATTAAAAATAATAAAATGCTAAATTAAAAGAGAATAAAATAATAAAACATTAAATTAAAAATAATAATAATAACAGAATTTTATAAAAGATCAAAAATAAAGATTAAATCAATTAACTTAAAAAATATATATATAACAAAGAAGTGTCATGACTTCGACGACACCATTTCTTCCTACTACATATCATATCTCTATACTGTCTCTCACATCTCTTTGTATATGAATTTTACGAACCTTAATATATATATATTATCTGAAAAACTTCTTTTGAAACACTTCCAAAATAGACAATTTAGAATAATAACCTTATTATTTCAAAATACTCTACTTAAAAGTTAAAATTCTTGTTCCAAATCATCTAATAGGTAATATTTGTTTCTTTATATATACATCTCATATTGTGCGTTCCACAAAAACTTGTGTGACAACTACTAAAAAGAAAAATTCAATTGATGTTACTCAACCTTTTGCACCTCTAAAAAGTTAACCAACTTTAAATTATCAGCAAAACTTCTAAAATTCTTAAACTTGTACCAATGAAGTATAAACTTGCAATAGACTAAACAAAAAACACGATAGAATGATAGTTTTAAAAATTATGGAAGTGCATGAAGCAATAGCCCAGCACTAGTTTACATTTTCGCAACCCATTCGCAGTGACTATAACTTGGTACACCTGGCTGTTTAGACCTTACCCTTTTGACGACAAAGCAACCCATAATCTATTATTTAACATAAATAGGGACTAATGCCAATGGATGTACGTATTTAACAATTTACAATTTAAAAGAAGGCTTTTTCCCTTTCATTCCCTGAAGAAGCGGGGGCTTACACCTGCCATTGTCGTAATGCAATTACTTGCTTTTATGACTCAGATAGCTATCTTATTTCTACAATTCGTTTAAAGATAGCTTTGAACAAAAGGAAAATTCAGGTATACTCATTGCCATTAAATAAATGTCAGAGACTAACACCACAAAACAGCTTACAAATGTTGTTATAGACGTTACACAAGAAAGCTGCTACGAACTTTGAAGTATGAGAAAAAAAAAGGTCGGTTATAGATTTTTCCCTCATAGCAACATGTCAGGATGAATTCCCCAGGTGGGACAGGTATTCATGTTACAGCCCATAACTAGCCTCAGTCAGCCAAGTTTTCGGTCATATTCGGTCATATTAGACCAATTAGAAGTATTCATAATAACAAAAGAAAGACACCTAATACACTGTAAAGCATTCCTAACAACAAAATCAAAGACCCTGAAACAAAAATGCTCTCCAATCAAAATAGGCTACGTCAAACTTCGATGATTACAAATTGCTGCACTTGAAACTGCTGGAACTTTCTTGCTCTGAAAAACATTCATAAGAACAGGATAGTTAATTTTAATTAACAATTAAAAAATATTAAAATGAAAAGAAAACTGTACTACCCAGAGGCAAGCCTAAATATAATCAGTGCTTCTACTACAACTATAAACAGCTTTGTTGTATATTCATTTCATAAATTGGAAAATTTCCACAATATTCATAATTTAAAAAATCATTAAACCCCAGACCAAGGTTTATTTGTTGAAATTAAAAGGTTCACGTAGAAGAGGAAAGGAGAAAGAATACTTCAACAATATTCTAGACCGACAAGATGTAGTCGTGTGATACGAATACTAACACAAGGGTCCCATTTATATAATGTTAGATTACTAGGACAAAAGTATCCTCAAATTAGTTAGAAAAACAATATCTTCAAATTTTCCTATTCATTTTGACATATTTTTATTTCTTTATTTTAAAGAGGTTGATTATTATAAATAGAGGTGATGGGAATGTAATGAATCTTTGTTATAAAATAATTATTTATTTCCTTATATAGTTCAAATTAGTATCAGAGTTCCCAAAAGTAAGTTCTATTTCTGCTGTCACGTAAACAGCTGTCACTGTCATTGTCCACTGCAGTCCTCTGAGGTCAATGGTGGACTACAAAGCTGCATAGGCAATCACAACTTTGGCAATCGAATAGCTAACAAAGTCGTCACCCACCACCATCACTATCGACGAATGTACCCACACTCCTAGCTCCAACAGGGATCAAACTCCCAACGTTTGGCTCATAAGACCAATTGTTTGTGGTGGCTCTTTATCAGTTTGATGGCCACAATTATCTGCGGTGGAGCCAGTACATTTGGATGATTTTGAAAATGACTCTAATTTGGGATAATGAAGATTCAATAATCACGACTTAGATGTGACATTCTATGGTTTCTGAGATAAGTCAAAACTATATGTTTTATTACTCTGTTAAAAAGAAAAAGACATGGGATCAGTTAAATAACATTTTTCTTTGAAAAAAGATTTTGATGCCTACTATGACGTTAAGAGCAGGGTGTTTAATAGTAAACATGGTTCACTCTTTAGATTGGAATATCAAGGAATTTTGAATGGTTTGTGGATCGAATCAGTACCAAAATTTGAAGATGTACAAAACAGATGTAGTCACACATATTGAAGTCGTATAAAGAGAGAATCTTTAAATTGTTAGATGGCTTGAACCATGAATATGACCCAATTAGGATATAAATATTAGGGAAAGAAAACTTGCGTCCGTTGTTGGAATTACCTTTCAACGAAGAGGGAGAAGAGACTCAAAGGCTATCATGCCTATTAATGACAGAATCTCCAACACGAGCTTTGCCATGGCAATAGGAAAGAGGGTATTCAAAGGATCAAACATAAGAAGGAAGTCCTATGCAAAAGGCAACCATGGAGAACATTGTATACTACAAAAGATCTAGCAATATTGAGGAAACGTGTTCCAAACTCCATGGAAGAGATAAAGTCCTAGAGTGCATGGGAGATAACAAAGGAACCTCAGAGATAAAGACATCAATTCATTGTCCCACCTCATCTAGATCTTAATATGAAAACCTACAAGGAGGAACTTGATTGTTTGTGAATTGTTGAATGTAATGGGCCTAGCTTATAGTTTTGTTATTTTGTTATATTATTTTGTTATTATTTCTATATATAGATAAACAATCCTATGCGTGTATTTTAAGTTTGGAAGATTAATCTTATATTTTAGTTTGGAAAGTCTAGTAGTGTTCTTCAGTAATTTGGTATGACTCACATTGAGGTAGATCATTCATTTTTTTTATTGTCACTCAAGCGTCGAGTGCATCTATCAAGTAATATATGATGATGATGATGATGATGACATTATTCTTACAGGAAGTGGTCTCCATGACATCTCTCAAATGAAACAACATATTTGTCACCATTTTCAAACCAAAGATATTGGCAAACTCAGATATTTCTTGAAGATTGAGGTAACACAATCCAATAATGGTATTGTTATCTCTTAAAGGAAGTATGCATTGAATATTTTAGAGGAAACTAGATTAATGAATTCAAAACTTGTTGATACACCTATGGATCCTGATGCCAAACTCCTACCTAGTCAAAGAAAGTCTCTCTTAGATCTCGAGAAGTATAGAATATTAGTTGGGAAATTGAACTATATTACTGTTACTTGTCTTCATACTTCATTTGGAGCTAGTGTGGTGAATTAATTTCTTAATTCCCCATGTGTAGATCATTAACTATGAATGAAAATCATAATAGATGACCTTAAAAGAAAGATTGACATTTCTATGCAATTATAATGTGACAATATGTACATGACAAGACCAAACATGTTGAAATTAGCACACACTTCATCAAAGATAAACTTGACAAAGGTCTTGTGGTTACAACCCTAGTTCCTACAAGACTTTAGATAGCGGACATTTTCACCAAGGGGCTTCCGTAGGACAAATTTCAGAATCTTGTAGGCAAATTGAGAATGATTGATATTAATTTGCCAATTTGAAGGGGAGTTTTGGAAATAGAGGATTATTAGGATAAAAATATCCTCAATATCTAAATAGTAATTGGAAGAAGAATATTTTAGAATCTTCTTTCATTTCAACATATTTTATTTCCTTATTTTAGAGAGTTTGATTGTTACAAAAAAAGCTGAAGAGAATATAAGTTGTGATTGTTATTAATTATATAATTCTTTATTTCCTTACATAGTTCAAGTGATACTACGGTAAAAGCCCAAGCATAAACATTAAAAAAGTATACTAGGGGGAGGAGGATAAGGGACCTCCTAAACAAGGAACTAAAACAGAAAGCAACTAAGAGAAAAGAGAAAATTAATTGAGCAAAGCTTCCCAAGATAAGCCCACCAAAAACATACCTTTTGAGAGTAAGATTCAATGGAATACAATTTGACAGGTTTCAAAGTTCCTTTGAAGTATAGATAAATGCCTGCGGATTTGGAGTTTTTCCTCTGAACCTAAGGAGCTTGATAAGAAGATAGTCATTGTCTCTAACACTCTAGCATTTTGCATAATATACCCTACAAAATCCAGCTCAGTCTCCAATCCTTGATATTCTCTGAGGCAAAACGTCTTGAGATGTAAAAAGCATTCAGGAACAAGCAGTGGATTGCTCCATCTTGACTCTTGTCCCTTTGCATATTTTTGTGATTCCTGCAATAACACGCCAAATGTTCTCAAATAGAAGTTAAAAATAAAAAATAGAATTCACTTTTCAACTCAGCAAACCTTGTTAATAGTAAGAACTTCCAGCTTGTGGGAACGTTGAAGCAAGTTTGCTAACAAATCCCATGAATAGCTTCCAAATGAAATTTCCAGCTCGATTAACTTGTCAAACACCGGAATATCAATGGCAGAAGCATGCTTCAAACACTGCATATAAAAGTTACGAGAAAAGAATATTCAAAAAACAAAAATAAATAAAGTTTAAAGAAACCGACACCTAACCACGAAATCATTACATTCAGTCAAAATTAAAACCAAAATTAAACTGACAAGTAACTAGAGCAAGGAAAATAATAGAAGGTAAAGGTCTTCCTATATTTCTTTGGCTTGTATAGAATTGTCTTATTAATCAAAGCATAACTTCTGCTTCTATTTCAATCTCAATCTCAAAGTTAACAAATATTTAGCACCATTTTGAACAATAAGAAAGTATGAGAATTTTTCTGAAATTGCCCAAGATTTACGGGTGACAATTCGGGCCAACTTGCCCATCATCAGTCCACTATGGTCACCAAAATAACAAAAGAATTTGACAACGAAAATAGAAAACTTCTAAACCAATAAAAAAAAGAAAAAAACATCAATCTTGTTTGTTATTGCTACTTCAAAGTCTCATTAATTACCTTTACAACTTGTAGCACATAATATTTACATAGAATCTTATATAATATTTGTATACAAAACGAACATATTTTCTACTATTTTGGGTTTTTTTTATGGGCTGATCAACCCCGACCCATTATAAACCCATTTTGAACTGGTTCTAGTGGGTTGAGTTCTCTAAACCCTGGCCTTCTAAAAGTCATTCCTATCAAGAGTTTCACCCAACAGTATGCTCCAAATTATAAGCATGAGGATTACATTATAATAAATACAATACAATTTACTGGACAATTAGACAACACAATATCCTATATATACTGAACATATTCTACTTGAATATTAATGATTCAATTTCCAACACTTCCCCCTCAAGCAGACGAAACTCTTCGATAAAATGTCTAACCACCTCAATATGATTAGTTTCATCATATGTTGAACTGGAATCTAAGCAATGCTAATTACTGACTTGTTATCAGAGTAGAGTCTCATAAATCCATCCTATTCAATCTTCAAAAATAATCTCAAGCCAAAGAACAAATACCTTGTGCCATATCTTAAACAATAGAACAAGCCACTATGTTACACTTTTCACTACTCCAAATTACAAGATTTCATCCAAGAAAGCACAGTACCATGTACTGGTTCTCAAGTTAATGGCTGAACCTACAAAATAAGCATCAGTATAAGCCTTAAGAGTTGCATTACCATTCCTTTTAAATAAAATTACTCTTCCAGGAGTTCCCTTTGAGATACTGCAAAATTCTTTGAGCTGCCTATAAATTACCACCTCTTAGGTTATGCATAAACTGACTAACCAAACTTACAGATGTAATGTCCAATCTAGTATTAGGCAAACTAATCTGCAACAAATGCTAATACATCTTATTATCTGCCATTGCACCATCATCTACACTACCCAAGTTATAGCTCAAATCTATAGGTGTACTCACAAGTTTACAATAGATCCCATTAGTTTATGCAAAACCTTAGCAACCGGACTTGCTTTGTACCTCTAAATTGACAAATTTGCTTTATATTTTACTGAATAAACCCATTCAGAACCAACAGAGTTTTTTCTTCAGATAATTGACAAACATGATTTATTCTTCTCCAATACCTTGATTTCCATATCCATGGCCTGCTTCCAATTTTTATTTGACAATGCCTCAAAAGCATTAACGGAAATTGGCACAATGTCAAGGTTTGCAATACAGGAAATATGGGTTGGTGAATTTGTTTGAAATGATAGATAATTTCAGGACCTAGTGGCTTTTGGGTGCAATTCTGATGGCAATAGGGAGGTCATGATTATCCTTAACTACTGGGATTCTTGTTTCATTTTGAGAGGCTGAAAAATCATAACCTAGAATATTAGAATTTTTCATGTGACCTAATGTACGGGAGTTCGATTGGCCTCTTGGATATGTATCAGTCCAGGGATGGCATTTAACCATCTTTTCATACACCAAATTCTTTCCATACCTACCATTTCTAGATCTAATTTCAGGTGGTGCTTCCTTTGACTTAAGTTTGTGCGAATTTGATTTGAGCTAGCAAGATCAAATGATTCAAGTTGAATCCCCTAACCACCCTAACTTGCTAAAGTTTAAAATATATATATATATATATATATATATATATATATATATATATATATATATATATATATATATATAGTAAGTTGTAATTTGGGGTTACACCAGTTCTGGTCGTGATTTGGATCATCTATTTTTTCTGACCCACTACATGCCTACACCGCCGAGCAGAATAAAGAATTGTACAATTCTTCTCCAAATCATGATTCTTGCTCTAATCTTATTCATGCAATTCATAGTACGATAGGCACACCAAAATGATTCGCTCACCAATTCACACCGCCCATCAATATGACCCCGCATTCATTCTCTTTCACAAACAACTTTAAACTATACCTCTCGGGAAGCATAGTTTTCCCGTTAAAATGAACCAAATTATTAATTGCCATTGAAAAAAAATGGAAAATCCAATAACCTTTACTAAGGACAGAAAAAGAACCTCGAAGGATGAAGAACTGAGGTGCAAGAGCTCTAAGATGACTAAAAAACACAGAAAATAGCATGGCCAGGAAACAAGAAATTGAAAACTCATTTATGCCAAAAGGAGGCTCTGATACTATATAAGAATAATATTTGACTGAATCCTTATGGATTTCTGATTCTATTCATCTAAATAAATAGTACAAAATTCTCTAGGGGTACAATATAAATTGGAAAAAACTACACATATTCTTAGGCAAGATTCCTACGCAAGCAATAATATCCCAAACAAATCCTTGACTAACAACAACAATCTTGGGAAAATAAAATCCGTCATGGTCAAGACACTTGTACTTCTAGCCTTCATGAACCAAGAAGTACCTAATAAAAGTGAGAAACTCAAAGGAATACATGACTATCTTGAGCAAATTTTGTGACGATGATAAGAGTTTTAGTTATGTCAGGAACCAAATGTTACTTTTCTAGAGAGTGATGTGCTGGATTGTAGGGAAGATTGGAATGATGTCGAACCAATTGGTAAAAAGGGTAAACCTTTCCCAACAGAATTTAATCTGTCACTCGGAGGTATTCTGCAGAAGGCTTCATGGATCTAAAGTAACATGGTGCATGGGACCCAAGTTCAAGTACCAGGCCGAGAGGAATTTTTCACAAAACAAGTAAGTAGACATGAGGCATTTGTGAAGAAGAGGAAGGGATGGAGTTAACCATAGGAGCCTGTGTGTTGGCACAAGGTGCAATGAAGGATCTTGGCATAAATTGATGGGGCCATGAGTAGCAAAGGAGGCAGTGGCTGAACATACTACCTGCGCATGTGTTGAGCTCATGGGAATATTTAGAGAAGTTAAAGCCATGCTGTGCTTCAGTGAAAACATAGTGGCACCATTTTGTGGCACATTTGACATTGGATTGAGCTACAACCACCAAAGTGTCATCCACATCAGCCAGGAGCTCTTCCATTACAAGTTACCACCACCACTCCTCAAAATTAACTGCTATTATTAGGATCAACCAGAGGAAGGCCATAGGCATTTCTAGATGGTTAGTCACAAACAGCTGAACACCAGAATGAGATGGTGCAGGGTAAAAATATGGCTGAACAAAGGTTGAACATTAAAATGTGCAACATTAACAGACTACAGTTCCTGAAGAGCACCATGTTCCTTTTAAATCATGAGTCTAGTGCAAGGAGAAGTCACTCCATTTCAGTCATTGAGAGGGTCAAGAGATGCCAACAGAAATAGCTTCAAAATTATTGCAACTACATAGTATACTGGACCTCCAATGGCAAATAATGAGTCCTACCAGGGGTTTGTGCACAGGAATTCTGAGACAAACTTGTTTGTTACTTAATCATTTGAATCTCTTAAGTAGAACTGAGGGGACTTTGCATGCATGAGCACATGAAAATGCCTATGAATTTCATTCCAAACAAACCTGATAGGAGTGAAAAATTCCAGCAATGCAAGCTAAGATTGAATTAGAAAGTTGAAGTTCATGCCCTCCAATTACTGGGTCAATTTGTTGTAGTCACTACAAGATGTTTTACCAGTGGAGTTTGACGGGAACAGAGTGTGGTGAGAGAAGGTAATTTGTGAGGTTGCAGGAATTGAAATTTGCAGAGAATCAGATGGGGAGAATCAAGAGAAAGGAATCAATTTTGCCAATAACCCATGCTGATTGGCGAGGATTGAAAGAAGCTCTATGACACTGTAAGAATATAAGATGGATGAATCCTTGTGTGTTTGAGCACCAAGGAACACATTATATATAGACTGTACAATATATTACATAGAGACGGGTCTAGGCCCATATATTGAAAATACATTTAACACTCCCACCGTTGGTGCATAAATCATATGCACCAAGCTCATTACAAATGTAATCAATTCTAGGATCCCCCAATGATTTGGTGAAGACATCTACCAACTTATCATTGGAACTAACAAAATGAGTAGCAATGTCTCCATATACAATCTTTTCACAAAACAAGTGACAATCTATCTCAATATATTTGATCCTATTGTGAAATACTAGATTTGAGGCTATAAGAAAAGCAGCTTGATTATCACAACATTTGTGTAACCTCTCCAAATATCAGTTCTTTAAGAAGGTTTTTGAACCAAATAAGTTCACAAAGTGGAAGAAGCCATAGCTGTATATCTTACTTCACTAAATCTTGCCACTACATTTTTGTTTTTTTTCCCTGCTTTTTCCAAGATATCAAGTTGTCACCAATAAAAACACAATATCTGAAATGAATCTCCTATCAGTGAGAGTTTGCACAATCTACATCTAAGTATCCTACAACCCGAGTATGATTATTGTTTCCATATAACAAACTTTTTTACCGGAGCTCCTTTCATCTACTTTAGAATGCGAATAACAACATTCTATTGTCTTGCACATGGAGAATTTAGAAGCAAACTTACCACACTGACTGTAAAAGATATGTAAGGAGTGATTATGAGATAATTCAGTTTTCCAACCAGTTTCCTATATCTCTCAAGATTTGAAAGTGGCTCTGCTTGGCTTGGTAGAAGTTTAACATTGGGAACCATAGGTGTGTCAAGGGGCTTGAACTTCATTAACCCAATCTCCTCTAGAATATCTAATGCATACTTCTTCCAAGAAATTACAATTCCATTGTTGGATTGTGCTACCTTAAGGTCTTTTGTCTGGACATGATGACAAAGGTGTTGTTTTATCTCTAAAATGCCATAATAATTGCTACATATAAGAACGATGCCATCCACATACACTACCAAGTGGATAACCTCAAACCCAGAATGACGAAAACACAAGAATGATCAACCTCGTTTCGACTCATACCAAAGTGATAGACTACTACACAGAATCTACCAAACCATCTCTTAAGAGACTGTTTTATACCAAGCGAGAAGATTCCCCCAGACCACAAAGCTAGAAGGTTGCTACACATAAATTTTCTTCAACAAATCTTCATGGTAAAAGGCATTTTGACATCCAACTAATAGAAGGGCCAATGTTAAAGAACAGTCACGACTAAAAATATGATAGAGGTCATCTCGGTGACCAAAGTGAAGGTGTCACCATAGTCTATCCCAATGATTTATGTATAACCTTTGACAACCAATGAGCTTTGAGTCAATCAATAGTGCTATCAATGTCAACTTTGACTATAAAGACCCATTGACAACCAACAACATATTTCCCTAGAGGCAAAGGAACAAGATCCTAAGTACCACTATTCTCAAGAGCACACAATTCATCAAGCATGACCTGTAACCTAATAAGGGGAACGATTATGAGTGTAATGTGTACCTTTATGAAATGAAATAGGAAAATCAGACATAAGAGGCAGGGTAAGAAGGGGATGGAGGAGGTGGCATCAAAGTAGAGTCAGAAGTTGGAACAATGGGAAGACATAAATTTTGTCAATGATGACAAAGCCGAAAAGGAGGCAGAGGTGGTGGGACCGAGGGCAACCAAAGATGTCAATGGTAGCCAACCGAGGAGGGCAACCATATAAGGCATAACATCACTCAATGGTGTGACCGAGTTTATGACAATGATCACACCAGGAACGACCTCTACCTGGTTTGCAAGAGAAATTGTGGCCATCACACTAAGATACTAAGGTAGATGAATCACTAAGGAGACAGAAGTAGGTACATCATGTGCACTCAAATAACACACGCAACAAGGTGGACCATGCAGAGTTCAATGCGGGCATGGCCAAAGACCCCAAAAACTAACCACCAACTGAAGAATACTCGTTAGGAATCCCATAAAACACCATCAACACGACAAAGGTTTGGCATTGCTCAATTCCTAGGTAGGAGTGACAACAGGAGACAATAATTCATTGAAGTCATGTAGAAGAACATGAACCTTTCCAAAGTATTTGGCCATGAGGCTATCAAGGCATTTAGGGCTGATGATAGTCAGAAGATCCTAGCACACACCATAGACACATTGAGTATCATTGGTGTATAGTAAGGCTTGCTCCCAAGCCCAGAGAAGATTTGTTTTAGGGAAGGATGAATAGTTGGCCTAAGAACACTTCAGACTTGGACATCAACTTTGGACCATCGAGGATGATCTTTTGCATCAATTGAGGTTGTTGTCTAGGTGAGATGATCAATATAATTTTGTCCCTCAAACCAAGCTTGATATTAGAAGCTGAAGTCTCATAACTCAAGTCATCTAACTTGTCAACGGAGAGTGGGACATTGACATAGTAAGTGAAGATTGAGGAATTAAAACAAGTTAGTAGAAGTCATGGGCACATGAAAGAGAGTGAAAACAATGGTAGGAAAGAGAGAGAGAGACCTACAAGAGAGAGAAGAAACCACCCTCAGAGAGAGGACCAAGAATGCAGTACCAAATAAAAAGCAAGGAGGTTAGGGTGAGTTCGGCCTGGTGCAAATCACCGAAAAGGTGGCTAAACACACCACCATGAGCGACTGTTGGCGGTGGATAGAGAGAGAAGTTACATTAGCTTCTAGGCGCATGTGCAGGCACGTAAGAACTCTAATGACTATGACTACAGTAGCACTGTGGTCGCCTAGGCAAGGCGACTTTGGCAATGAGATCACTAGTTGGAAAGGGAGCAGGAGACAACAGAGACAGTGGTAGAAATCACTGGAAAGAGAGACACAACGAGGGGAGAAGGCCAGAAATCAAATAGAAAATGATTTCCAAGAAAAATGTGGCACCAATCGACAAGGGGTCCACCAAGAGCGCAAGGATTCACTAGTCTCTAGATAACATGCAAGAACATAAGATGAATATTCATATGGATGAATCCTTGAGTTTGAGCACAACCAATGAACATATCATATATAGATTGTACAATATATTACATAGAGATGGGTCTATGTCCATATATTGAAAATACATTTAATAGATACCATGTTAGAATTTAGTGTGAGAAAACTGAAAGAGAGAGTAATCTGTAATATCTTTTTTCTAAATGAAATGTATTCCACTTGATTGAACAAGTGCTGAACAGTATTTATAAAAGCAGGATGCTTGCAGCACAAGCTTAGCTGTATGCCTGTATGATATAAGAAGCAACAAACTTAAATCCTAACTGGCTTAACAAGCTAATAGGTCTAACAAACTTATCATAACCTTCACATCATACCAAATAACAAATTATTCTATAATAACTGCCTCATACAAAACCAATACATCAATGAAGTTAGGTATATTTGTACAGTGGCCACTGTTGCAGCAAAAAGAAGGGAAGACACTATAAGCAGCTCCACAATTGGTAGAGAACTTTTGTCAGAATTGATTTTGTAGTTTGGACTCAATTGTAATGCATGCACGGGACTTGAGTCTCACATCAGAAGTATGGGACTTTGGTGTGGGGTAGACTTCGGACTCTCAACAAGTTCTTATCAACTTCACTATTGAGACACGGAACACCTCAGTAGCAGGCTATATCCAATGATTGCATAGGGAGCCACATTTCCTGTTGTAATAATATTGAAACCCAACTTTTTCTTCAACAGCACCACTTTTGGGACTTAAGTACCCCAAAACTAATTTAAGATCTAGAAGGAGCGCCACATGAAAACAGTTGCTTCATTGAAACTAACTTTAGGTCTGTAACACTGTTTTACGTCACTTCAGCCCGTCTTTGCCCTTGCTCTGCCTCATTTTCAGCCCTCGAATCAGTATTACATACAACTCAGTCCCTTTTTAACCTATACATCTTATCCTTCTATTGATGAGGTGTAGTCCCATGCAGCTCTTCAAAACAATAATCTGTACACATATCACCCTCCTTGGGATCTTTCTCCCTCCCAGTTCATGTGTTTTGCTTTTCTAACGTAAGTCCTTTCTATTTCCACTATTAACCACTACTAAAATCCCGTTCCACTACCACATACCAATTCAGTGCAACACCATCCTATTTTGGGCAACAAGAAAAAACAACGCTAATTGCCACCTATATCCATTTTCAAAGAGTAGCATTAACTCGTTTGAAATTTCCAGAACACATCCCACAAAAACACCAAATTCAATGCAACACCATGTTCTCTTATGCAAGAAACAATTAAACTCAGTATGAATCGTGAGTTCAAGAAACAAATTAAACCATAAACACACAAATATACACATGATGTATAGTATTTAACTAAGGGTAGGTGGAGAAGCGTCGTACCGCAACTGTACAGGGAGAAAGCGAGAGGCACCTAACGTGAGAGAGCGCTTGGAAAATGAGAAGCATGGACTTGAGGCACCTCTCCTTCCAAGAAAACCCAATTTTGGCACGCAACAAGTGTTTCAAACTAAGCTCGAAATTGCCCTCGGCACAAACGACACCTCCGCAGGCATCGTTGTAGGTGGATTCCAGCACCAAGTCCTCCAGCGCGGGGCACCCAGCTAGAAGCTTCACCAGGTAATCGTGGCACCCGAACAGAACCCTATCCCCAACGTGCAAAGCCCTCAGCATGGGCAAGCACACGGAGAACGAGGCGAGCGCGTTGAGGAACACGCCGTTGAGCTTCATGGCCGAAACCGTGTCGCAGTTGAAGAGGCGCCGTGGAAGCGCCACATAGCGCGAGAGCGAGAGCGACAGCTCCACGCGCTCCACTTTCCGTCGCGCCACGTGACATAGCCACGTGGCGATGTCGCACGGGGAGGAGTTCGGGTTCGTACACCGGAGCCGGAACCGCTCGATTACCGGCGCGTCGTGCTGGAGGAGCACCGAGTACACGAACTCCGCGAAGCCCGCGGAACCGTGGCGGGAATCCGGAGAGGACTCGTCGTCGAGGTCGAGGACCGACACGGCGGGCCACAGCAGGCGCCACCGCTTCGCAAGAATGCCGGTGACCACTGCCTGTTTGGTTGGAAGGAGAGAGAGGATTTGGTGAAGGAGGACGTCGGGGAGCTGACTAATTCTGTCGTCGCCGGCGGGTAGCGACCGTCGCTTGGACGGTTGTTCGGAGGATTCCGCCATGGGTCCCGGTGATGTCGTTGATCGGAAGAAGCGAAGGGTGTAAAACGCTATTTTCTATTCTTGTTGTTTTGTGATTAAGAATGGGCACTTTGCACACTTCATACTTGATACTTGCAGTAGCCACTGTAGCTGTAAAAATTCTTGTTTTCTTTTTACTTTCCTTACCCCCATTGGCATATTTTTTTTTGGTTTCTATCACCAGAATCTCTCTTTGCCAATGTCACCCTCATTCGTTGCTATTTCTTGTCTTTTCTTACTCTTTTCTTTATTTACTTTTTTTTCTAAATTTTTTCAGTTTGTTTTCTTACAGTGGATACTAATTTTGCTCATACTGTGACTTTTGACTTTATCAAAAATTATTCCAAAATGTAAACATGTATATTTTTTTTTTTTATATTTCATTAGCTTGCATTCCAAAACTTGATTTATGGAGAAGCTTTGAAAATGGGTTACAGTTTATAACAATTTATATACCATACTTAACTGAAAACAATTAAAAATATGTGTTTATCCAGTTAGATTTTTAAATTACAGGGCTGTTACACTGTTAAATTTGTTATTACTTCATTGAATAATAGTGTTACTTAATGATAAGGTCAAAGATCAAGTTCAATTACTAAGATGGGTTAAAAAAATCTGACTACAAGTTGTGATTTTCTTAATATTGAATTAATTTTTTATATATACAATTAAAAAAAAAAAAAAAACTTTACTTGGTTGACCCATAGTACTAAGAAGTCAAGTTTTTTTCAACTCATCTCAACTTACAGCATATTAACAATTTTACTTTTGTCACTCCTTTTAAAACATTGTTTTCTCCATCTTCACCAAACTTTATCCTCATCAATGAGCTTGGTGGTGAAAATAAGTATAATGCCATAATGACTCCCTTTTACATTTATAAGCAAGATGAAGAGTTCATGATATCATAACAAACTCAACCTATAAAAATTCATCTTCTCCGATGCAAAGAAATCTTTAACCATTATACAAACCATAAGGGAGACTACCAAATCTTTTAATTCTAAATTGTACCGATAAATAAATAAATAAATAAATAATATATATATATATATATATATATATATATTTAAAATTAGGACAAAAAAAATTAATAATGGAAAAAATACATTGATAAATAAGTAGTCTAAGAAGTAAAATAAGAGAATGGAAGTTTTATAATTTTGAACAGTTTAGCACAAGATTGAAGCATCTCTTAAATATTAATAAAAAAATATGTAAGTAGATAATCACCAAATGCTACTGCTAACTTTTGTAAATTATGGGGCCAAAACTTATAACATGAAGTGATATAAGACTCCCATGTAAATAAGAACAAAAAACAATTGCAGGTAGATAATTGACCATTGTAAAAAAACATTTTGAATTCTAAATAAACCTAATAGACAAGTCAATCTATTAAAAGTCATATCCTGAACAAGTAAAAAAATGCAATCAACAATGGAACACTTATTATTTCATGACTCAATGTTAAAAGGCTAGAAATAATTATTTTTGTCAATATTAAATTATTTTTAATAAGTACAACTCTTACTTAGTATATTATCTTATTTAAGTAAACATTGGATGATATGGAAAGATGATTCAAAGATTGATTTTACTCTCTTAAGCTAGACATATTATTTATTGATTAATATAATAAGCATAAAAAGCATATTCAATGACATTAATGATCTCATGACAAAAAATAGACCGGTCATGTTCTAAGTTGGGACTCTAGAGATCCAAATACAATTCTCTTGTTTACTCTATTTCATCACAAAATGGCGATCAACTTACTATCTTAAAAAAAATTGTTGTGATAAGATAGAAAATATTGAACATATTTTTTTTCTCTCATCCTTCATGTTTAGGGATGAAGGACAATTATATTTGTCCTTAGTAATACCTAGTTTCTACATCAAAACAACATGTTTTTTTTGAGAAACTTTCCATTCTATTACAAGAAAACAAAATCTTTATACAAGTCTTGTCTAAAGGGGACACTAACAAAATTACCAAAACCATAAAAAATACAAATGCATTAGAAATCACCATATAAGGGTTGGTTAAGTGCAAAATAAATTTGCATGGAAGAATCAGTCTTGCACAAGGGTAAAAGCCATTAAAATTGTATTATTTGCGTTTCAAGTTGCAAGCTCTTTAGAGAAAAGTACATGGCTAGAAAATGATTATTCTTGGGAAAGGGTATTATGAATTTAAATTCTAAGACTCATTAAGATTATATCTTGGAACATCAATCTTGGAATATTGAGAATGTCATTGTACAAATCCAACCTCAATCCTAAAATCCTAAAACACAAAATAACATTCATGTACAAGTTTGATTTCATATTTAATATCTGCTACAAGAATATTGGATGTCAAGAGTTAATATTTGTTGTAATTAATTACACATCAAGATAACTGATTACATGCTAACTTTTAATATTTTTGAAAAATTTAATGTTGAATCATTATATAATTCAAAGTCCCTCTAATCATTTAGTAAAATTTTGATGAGAAGATAAGTCTTTTTTTTTTTACTATTTACTTTTATATTACTGATTTAATTTAAATTGTAATTAAAAAGTAAATCAATTATAATAAAAACATATAACAATATAATTTCACTAAATTTCCACTCACACCTATATATTTGAATTCAAATTTTTTAGGCATATTAGGAATTGATCTAACTGCATATTTCTTATTAATTTTAAAGATTTTAAATATGGTTTTATAAAGAAAATTTTGTTTGAAATGAAATTCAAATTAGTTTTAATTTTAGTACTTAAAAATTTATTTAAGATAGATGTTCAAGACAGTTAAAATCGAAATTATGGATAAGATAATTACAAACTCATATAATCCTAAATTGTGAAATTGTAATAGGAATAATAGATTTTACTTCTTTTTAATATATATATATATATATATATATATATATATATATATATATATATATATAATATTATTTTAACCTGTAGAGAAACTAAGTAAAAAAATAAAAAATATTTTAAAGATGTTATAAAGAAATAAAAGAGATGCTAAGAGTGACTTTCTTTGATTTTATTTTAATTGAAATTGTTCAATTCAATTAAGAATATGACCAGTGTAATACAAAATATTCTTAATTCTTAATTAGGTTTAAAATTTGTTTTGAATTTCAGTTCTATTAATTTTAATTGGATGGTAATTTATTTTAATAAGATTTAAACTCATTTAATGAGATAAAAGGTGTATAAGACTATGAATTGTTAATTGGATTTAAAATTTATATTTTAATTTAAATTACATTAGTTTTAATTGAATGGTATTGCCACAGTCAACACTTAAGAAGGTAAAATTTTAATTACATTAATATTTAATTAAAATTAGGTTTTAAATGAATTCATTCATGAAAAAAGAAGGTGAAAAAAGAAGGTGAATAGTCAGTGTACCAAAAAGATCACCATCACATGTTTTTTACAAATTTTTCCACACAATCTTTACTATCTTACTTTTACAATATCATGCATGAAATTTGAATAACAAATAATATATATATATATATATATATATATATATATATAAAATCTTACAATTTTACAATTAAGATCTAGATTTTAACTACTTAGATGATAGAAGTAATTGGAGAAAAGTTTCTTCAAAAAATGAAAATTGGTTTTTTTAACTTGAATATATATATTCTAAAGCCTTTGATTATTATCTTTATTTATTCTATGGTTCAAAATTCAAATTATTGGGATATGTAGTTAATTAAAGATTAAAATCAGATACTTAAAAATTGGATGGTAGCATTCAAGGATTAATTTTATTATACAGTAAGTTTTCAAAATTTGATAAAATACATGGATTTTTTTATAAAAAGGATATATATGATTAATTTCTATTAAATAACATTGCATATTTATTTTACTGTTAACATGTTTGATTCATTTGTTATATAATTTTTTGCATAATAATTTGAATTGAATCAAATTAATAAGCAATGCTTTAAGGAATTTGTTTTCAAAAATTACTGCAACTGAATATTTTCTTTCAAGTCATCTATCTAAAGATTGAAAACTATTTTTGGTGCTCAAATATTTTATTTTGGATAAAATAACTACTGCAACAGTTTTAAAATTTTAACAGAAACAATTCAAAAATGAACCTAACTAAGGTGCTGCAAATAAGTGCTTATCTTTGCTTTCTAATGGAAACTAATTAACATGGGTTATAATAGTTATTGCTTAAAATAAAATTGTGATTTCTTTCAAAAAGCTACTGCTGGTTCATTTTAATTGAAATTGGAATAATAGAGATGTTAATATATATATATATATATATATATATATATATATATATATAAAATGGTTTCAAATTGATGTGAGAGAAAATAAAGTGCAGCAAAATTAAGTCTTAATAAAAAAAATAGATATTTTTAGCTTGAGATTCATTACATGAGATGGTCAAGATATTCCAATCATTCCAAGAGCAAAGTTTTTGAAAAGCTAAAAATAGAATAACAATTTCAAGTCGAAGAGGACAAGAAAAAGAGAAATATATTGCAAAAGATATTGAGAAAAAAATTTGAGTATCTAGTGATTGTCTATTGTCAATCTGCTAAGTATTTAGATTTTTGGATTGTGCGAAAGCATTGTGTAATTTTTCACTTTTGTTAGTCTTGATCTCAAGGAAAGATTGAGACTAGTATAACATGGAAAAGTTTGTGTACTCGTTGTAACATGGAGAGGTTACTCTATGTAACTTGGAGAGGTTTGTATACTTGTTATAACCTGGACAGGTTTGTGTATTTCTTGTAAACCTGGAGAGGTTTGTGTACTTGTTGTAACGGTTGTAGATTTCACATCCACTAGACTAGACATAAGGTCTTTCAAAAGGATATAAGTGGGTGCAAACCTTACCTTTTAAGTTGGTTTTGTAAGGTTGAGTTAAGCTTAAAGTTCACTTCTTAATATGGTATCAAAGTCTATCCTAGTAACGTTGTTGGGCCTATCAAATCACCTGTTATCAGGTTGTTATCGGACCACCCTTAATATATAGTTTCATGTACAAGTTGAACAGTCTCGGCGTGAGGGTTGTTTATTCAAGGGAGAACTAGACGTAGCCCAAGAGATTAGGGTTAATCAGTATAAAAATGTTTCATCTGTGCTTATATATTATTGCCTTGGACAATCTTGCTTGGTGGTTTTGTTTACAGCAAATTGAGTTCAGCTCCATTCAGCCCCCTTCTGGAGTCATTCCTACACTTAATATTCTTATGTAATCAATTACAACTTCAATTTGTAATACATCATGAAAACATTCTCTTTGAAGTACTAGATTGCACAAACTCCATAACAAATGATATATATTCCAATAAACTACGATAAGATGTACAACCATGATTTTGAATCTTAGTCAATTTAATAAAGTAAAATTGAACTAGGTTAAAAATCATATATGCTCTTTGTTATAAATCTATTACAATTGAGATAGTTGATTACATAAGGTATAATAAACTAGGTGAGAAATCATGTGTTCTTTATTGTATTTGATTTAGTGTGAAGCATGGTAGTTAAAATCGAGAGTTTACTCATAAAAAACAGATAGTCAACAAAATCGTAAAAATGTCTAATCGCGATTTTTTCATGTATCAAACTGTTCACCTTCTTGAGTCTAATTTCATTCAAAATTAATGCAATTAAATTTTGACATTGTTATATGTGTTGTCACCTAACACCACCTAATCAAAATTAATGTATTAATGCAATTAAAATTAAAAAAAATAAAAATAAAGAGTCTCTTCACCTTTACTCCTCATTCCAACCCTATTTCAAATGAAAAGTCTTTTTAACTTCTCTGCACCAATTTCAAATGAAGAGTTGTTTTGCACTATTGTTTTGCACAATTCACTTCTCTTGATTAGATTTCATTTCAGATTCAATTAAAATAAAATTAAATTAATTTAATTAAGGCAAATAAAGAGTCTTTGAAGTTTACTCCTCCTTCTTACTTCTTGATTGGATTTTATTTCAAATTCAATTAAAATAAAATTATTAATTAAGGAAAATGAAGAGTCTTTGTTCACTCTTCACACTCATACATCCAAAGTCATTAGAGCATACACTAACAAGATTTTCTTGGACTTCTCCTTATTAGCAAAAAAAAAATCACACTCTACAACTCACACACTTTGACATTATAGATTTAAATGATACTCTTAATTCAAATGGAGATGATGAACACTTGGTTGAAGGTCAAGTCCAAGGTGGTGTGGAAGATGATGATGTTCTTGCCATCCCAACTTTAGAGGAGGAGAATGTTCTTATTGATGTGCTTCATAAAACTAATGAAGATTCCTTTAGTTTTCATTTTAATATGAGTGATTTATATTAGATGAACTTAAGTTTTATTAAGTATTGTCAAAGTTTGTAGACTTAAGTTTGATGAAGTATTAACAAATGAATTCATTAGTTATGTGTATATATTTGGTTTGTGTTTATAGAGTTGGTGACTTTAATTTAGATCTCATTTGGGTACTACATGTTTTTACATAGGTTTTACATTGTTATTACTCCTTCATAATATATCTAACACATCAATTAATTTTTTTAATTACTTAATTACTTTTCATGTAATAAACTTAAATAGTTTTGTATCAAGGTTAAATCATTCCTCAAATACTTTTTTTTAATTTTTCTTATTTATTTATTTTTTTTACACAATTATTATTATTATATATATTTATATATTAAAAAAAATAAAATCTACGATTCGTATTACGATTTTACGATTTACGATCTTATGAACTCTCCATGATCCTACTCAAAATCTCGATTTTAACTCCCTTGGTGTGAAGAATGATTCCATAAATCTAGTCTTTAAGGTTCCTTGACTATCACACTAGATCATTTAATCTCACAACATCTAATCTCATAACATCTAATCTCATAACATCATCTACAGACATGGATTTTATAGTCTAATAACTATTTTATTTTGAAACTAGAAACGATATTCATGTGTCCCACTTGTTAGTCTTAGATATCTTTCATGTGTGTGAGTTATAACAGTATTTGTTCTATGAATAAGATCGCATACCTTTAGTAGAAGATAATTTTAAGTTATATCTGAATGAGACTTTGCTAAGAGAAAAAGTATTAGATTATAATAATGCTTTAATCGAATTACATTAAAGTTTTTGTGTATGATTCTCCTTTCTTCCTATTTGATTGTTTAGCTTCCACCAACTAGAATAAGGTGTTCTTTATTTGCTATTGCTCTTGCAAGAGACTGGTTAGCTCCAACAATAATAATGTCTTCGGTCGCCTTCCGTTGTTGTGATCTTTGCCTGTTGCTCAGTCGCCTTTTGAGGTCTAAAAGTCTGGATACCCGCCTCAAGTTCTTCAAACGTTCACAATCCTGAGTGGGGGTCCTGCATGCACTATGACGCTCAAGTCAGTAAAGGTCCGAGTAATGCAGGGTGTGTAGGATAGAATTAACAATACCTTTTCTTGAGGTTACCTTTCCTTTTATAGGGTTTGGATGGGCCTTCAAGTGAAGGGACTGAAGGCCCAACTTACTCATGGAGTGTCCCTGTTAATGATCGCCATGTGACTATTTTATTGATGTCACATGTCAAATGGTCACAAAAAGTAGTGTATCAAATTTGTAAGGCTGTACCGGACAGTACTCAGTCAGTTAACACACAACTGGTACCTACTCGGTAGGCTACGACATGCGAATTATGCAATTATTATTGGTTGGAGTGATCGGCCTACTCTATAGTACATCTATCATTTGTGTTTATGTGATAAATGATTTGTTTATGTGATAAATGATTTAAGTGAATTTGTTGAATTAATTTCGGATAATCAAGTAAACTTAAAAAAAAATTTGGACATTTTCTAACAAATTAAATAATCAATGTAACTAATTACAATTTTTTATATAAAGAATTCTTATAAATATAAAGTGAGTTTATATCATTTGTAATACCAGATAACATAAATACTTAAAATATGAGAGATTTCAAAATGCTATAAAGACTCTGAAATAATTTACGTTTACATGTTAAAGAATGTTGAGGTAGAATATTTTATGATGAAACAAAAAGAAGGTTTTTCAACTATAACTTCATTTCTCTAATCATTGAATGATCTAATGAGTTTCAAGCTTCTTCAGGTTTAGTCTTTGCTGTTTTCTTCTTATAATTTTGTGTAAAGAATCTATAGTTGGTTCTTGTGTTTCGCTTCTGGGGTTGTATATTTGAGATGAAATGTCTCAAGGGAAATCGTTACATTAGGTTTCTAACAAATTTTCTTGCATATAAATGTCTCTGATAGCGTTTGAGAGTATCATTGATATCGAGTTTATCAAAATGGACATGTAATACAATCTTGTAATTAGTTATCATTAATTGATTGTAAAAGACTAAACCTAATTTTCAAGATGAAAGTGAACAAGTATAAAATATTTATGAAATATTTTTTCCCACTTCTTTTACAATTTTTCTAAACCTTTATCTCTTTAACTTCTTTGAAGATACTTTCGTTATTTGGTACAAATTGGTAGATCAATTATTTGAAGAAAACGGGAATATTCTGTCAAGTTTTTAAAAATTTGAATCACCACATGCATTATGTTAAATAGATAGAATATATATACAACTATTTTATTAGAATAAAAAAATTTATTATGTTATGTCTTTTTATTAGAATAACATGTAAAGATGAATGATCCATCAAGTTCGATAATGTTCCGGATGATAGCTTTCCAAAGTTTCAAATAAGTGTCAAATTTTCGAATAATTTCAGATAATTAGTCACATAAGGTTGCACCTGTTTAAAATCCTCCACCACAATTACCTATACTATATTTACTATGAAAGCAAATTCAAAAGTGTTTAACAGAAAGATCTTTATCTTTATTACTACTACCCAAGTTAAATGAAGAAAGGGAAGAGGAAAGTGTCAAAATATGCAAAATGTCACAATCTAGATCTAAATACCTTTTCAAGTTAAAATTGCAAATTACAGTCAAAACAATTTGATGTCTTTTGATGCCATTTGTCTATAATCTTCCTAGTAATTAGTACAGTAGTATTTGAGGTGGCAAGAACGAACAAATAGGTAATTGTAAATCAGAAACCACTGTCCAGACAAATTTGTGGATTCTCACTGTTGATTGTCCATATAGGCCTCTGTTTTTCAAGAACAGAAGAATACAATCACGCTGGCAAATGAAGCTTTTGGTTGTTCTTCCAGCTGCACCGCACAATTTTAAAATGCTTAAAACTCAGGTAAACAAGGAATTTAACATAAATAAATGGAACTGAAAAGTAGGTCAATTAACCTTTGGAAATAGTAATAGAAGAAATCAGCATAGAGCAGTGTTTGAACAAGGCCAGAAATCCATGCTGCAAAAAGACATTAAAGAGATTCAGGAAGACTTTCTGAGAATATAGAGTAATTTTCTGGTAACCCCTTTTATCTTTCCTTTTTGGGGGCAAGGTTTAGTGTTTGACAGGAAGGAGAGACTAGTTTATTGCTTTGTCTAAAAAATGATACGGTGTTATCAGCACAATGTTTTTCTCGTGTTTTGTGTTGTAACATGTCATGGCAAGCAATTAGACCTACCTCTATATAGGTGTTTGCATGCTGAATTTCAGGTTCAGCGTAATGAATATTGAATAATTGTAAAGACAATCACTACTTTTGTCCAACAATGGGAAAAGTAAAAGGAAATGCCATAACTTTCTCATCTTCTTGTTTATAACCTTGGTACAAATAAATGACCAATAATCCAAGCTTCCAATTTCTATTCCTTTTAGAAAAATAAGTAGTAGTGTCAAAACCTGAACTGCTTGATACCCCCATATGATGAATCAGAAATATCAATATTGAACATTATCTTAAACATTGAAGATATTTCTTGAACATCATAAGCATTAACAGGATGCACCAAATCAATACTTCAAAGATGTGGAGCAACAAGAACTTCATGAAAATTGTTGTTTATAAAACCACAAACACACACATGAGAAATAATACTTTTTTTATAGATATGAACAAAGTAAAAGTTCTTCAGTAATGGTTTCCATGCAGCAATGGGTTTGATGAATATTTTAAAAGGCTTGCACAACCTAAGATTGTTTTATGGTTTTTGTATGACAAGGAAATGAACATCAAAGAACAACGCTGCAAATGCATATTAAGAGGCATCTCAAGTATTGAGAATTTCAAATACTACGCAATGAAAAGGTACCACAGGACATAGTATCATACTGAATAATGAAGAGTAGTTACTTAATAATTACGATAAGTGTAGAAGCAAGAAGCACTAGTAAGCATAAAACAAAATTGAGAGAGTCATACTTATCCAATGGACAAAGTGGGGCTCAGTAAAGTAGCGATAGATCCAGTTGAGAATGTATAGTGCTCTGTATGCACTGCATTTAACCAGACAAGAAGATTATAAACATTAATCTTATGATTGCGGACTTCAAACAAAAAATTGCAAATGAGTTGAACAAGTTATAAGAATGATTCAAATGCACATTGATATATCATCATGAGAAAATCACAGGGAAATTATATACAACTGAAATTAACTGCTGAAACAAATGACAAAAGATTTGTGGAACCACATTCACCAGTAAGAACTTAGTTCTCCCAGGTATTAAAACTTCTAAGTCTTAACTAATGGTCATAGTAGAAGAAAAAACTCATTGCACATTTATAATGAAGCCAATGGACAGGTTGGCAACACTATTGCAAACTCATAATTTTCGTTATTCCTTGTGTTTGTGAGCATCAGCTCTACCTAAATGAGTTAGAAGCACGTTTTGGAAATTGTACCACACATCAGATGAAATACTACAATTCTCTCAACATGAATCAACATTTCAGAGTGTTACTGATTTTAATGATCAAAAGCTGAAACCCCTTAAGCAGATAACAGCTGCTAATTCCGTTTCCAACAAATAACATGAACCACAGGAATCATGGAAATATATAATAATGTTCAAAATTGGATAAAGCTCAATATCTTACCCAAGAAGAAAGACATATTGTCCAGTCAAATTGTCAATATTTCTAGTTCTCTGTAAAAGTACTAGTTGAGGAAGTATAGCAACGGCTTCCAAATACAGGGAAAATGTCCACATCACCTATACCATGTATAAGTGTATTTTCAGAAAGTAAGCAAAAGTCACACAATCAGCTTTTTTAAAAAACACTCTAAAGGACATGTAAATAGTGACACAACAGTTACATGGTATAGACAAAACATTATGAAGATGCATACTAACCTCCTTAAATGTGAATTTCTCGTTGATTAATAGGGCCAATACTAAGCAGGGCAATACAAGAAAGTAATGGCGAAAGGTATCTTGATCTTTGTCGTATGATCTCCTAACAACCTTGTGATACCTCATGTACCACACAATAGAAAATGAGCTTCCCAAGAATATCAACTTCATAACAGTATTATAGAGAGATACATAATTAGTAAAGATATCTAAGTAGCGACAAGCAAAAACAAGTGCATAGAGTTCTTGAGTCTTCAATGAGACACCTGCACACAAATCAGATGCACCCCAAGTCAAGAGTCGAAAGAGATATGAAAGGTAATTTAAAACATCAGTCAATCAATAGCCTGAATATGCAAAATGAAAAAACACAGTTCATTTAAGTAGGTCTATACTGCTTTAATGAATAGGTCTTTTGCTCAAATTTACTCCCTTCTCCTTCAACTACTAATGAATAAACTAGTTTTTTATCTTCTCTTACGTAGAAACACAAACATCATAGGGAAAAACACATATTGATGCAGCACAAAAGGAGATCATTACACATGTTAGGCTTTGGTTTAGCCTGTTAATTTCTCTTCAGCACAACAGAAACACAAACAGCAAGCAGGAAAACACATAATTATGATTGACCACTTTGTCCTGCATAACTAACATAAGACTAACAGTTCCCTTTTCTTCATTCGTCTACATATAGTTATGCCAATATAATGGCCTTTAACAGATTTCACCAATATTATAGAGCTCTGAAACATGTCATTTCTTGTTCAAAGAGAAATAGACAAAGCAAAAGGTCAGTCTAACTAATTTCAACACATCCTACATCCAAAAGATACTCAAACTTATGGAAACATACTTCGAGATTCGTTTGCTGGTTCACATCACTGTTTATTGATAACTGATATCAGTTCCACATAAGCAGCAGACTTCTTACCTCAAAATTCAGAAACGACAGGTAAGAAGCCTTGTAGCACTCTAAGATAAGGGTTCGATGCTTGGATAGCATCCCCAACGATTCACTTAGTTTAAAAGAAGGGGAACAAATGCAAGATGATTCTTTACTCACAATAAAATATGTATAATAGTTCTGTTCTGTACACTGAATAGGAATATATGATCCAAAAAACAAAGCACCACAAACTCCCCCAATCATAAAAAACACTAAAGAATCCAACATGAGTGGAACCAGTAAACTGAAAACTATTGCATCAAATTTATCATACCACAACAACAATCCTAACAGGAGACTTTGAAAGCAATGCCCAAGTCCCAAACTTTTTTCTTTACTTCCCTAAAGACATATTTCTTTAGAAACAATCCTATTCCAGAAACAATCAGACACTGAATGTCGGCAATTGTGGGGGACTAGCCAAAATCCCCAGGTAGATATCCTTCTCTGAAGGCAATCCTATTCAACACACTATCAGACACCAAATGAGAGATTCGAACCTTAATTCGGCATATTATGAGAGACTAACCCAAGTCCCACATGACAAAGGAACAACAACAACCCTCTATTACAATGGGAAGAACAAGAATTACATAATTCCACACACAATATTTCTAATCCCACACTCATCTCTTCAAAACCTTACCTCCAAACTCCTCCACAACCCACAGCAATTCCGAACATTCCCATCCCCAAAATAAACGCCACAAAAAAACATAACAGTAAAGCATAAAATCACACAACCCCACATAAAAATTTTGCACCTTTGAGCAACACCTATTATTATATTCCAAATCTACGAGGTCTTAAGTGAAAAAAAGAAAAAAGAGAGAGAGAATGTTGATATGGGCGAGAGGGTGGGTACCGACCGGCGCAGGACTTGATGGTGTGGATCTTGAGGAGGAGGACGAGGACGCTGGCCAAATGGGTCATGTCCCCGGCTAACCTGAAAATATTCATGTTTGTCGGATCGGATCTACGACGGGTCGACCCGGATCTTTGTCCTGCAAGAATCGGTTTCAGGCGGAGGTGGGCAGCGCGACTAAAATGTGTCTGGCCGTTGCATACAAGCAGAGAAGAAGACTTCAGAACATGTCTCGGGGGAGAGTCACTTTTACTCTTGCTTCCTTTCTCTCTCTTTATTTAATTACTTTTTATTTACGAGTTTCATTTCATAATATTTTCAACTCTGTTTAAATATATGTCTTAATTTAGATTTAATCTTTGTAAGAAAAATATTATTTCTTTTAGATTATTCACTTTTTTTTATTGTTGTTACTCTTTCTTTTCAAGTTGTCTTACGGAGGACATTTTTTTTTTTTTTTTTTTTTTATTTTATTTTTTTTTAAAATTTTTTTTTTTTTTTTTTTTTTTTTTTTTTATTTTTTTTTTTTGATGTTTTTTTTTTTTTTTTTTTTGCTTTAGTTCAATATTTATTAAACTTTTTTATTTCTACATTACGATAAAAAATATATGTAAAGGAAATTAAAATAAAGAATATAAATAATAAAAGAGTAGTCCGTGTTTTCTTTAAATTGAAACTGACATTTAATAAAAGTAAAAATCTTCTAAAAATACTATATTTAAAAAGGAGTCAAGGAACTATTAATTATAACCAGTTTAAAATTAGAATACAAATATTAATTAAGATAATTAATATAATAAAACATTTGAATTCAAATAATTAAAGTAATTTTATATTGTAATTAAAGTAGACAATATGTTTATTAATTTATATAATACGGTAAGTATATATATAGTTTATTTTTAATTTTCATATTATCATCAATACTTTATTTTTTATATATTATTTTTATATTGTGATTATAATTTAAATAATTGTAATATAATTTACTTTTCACATATAAAGAATGATTAAATTTACAAATTGGTCCGTAGGAGCCTTGGTTAATAAATTTCGGAATATAATTCACTTGTAAATGAGTCTTTGAATCATTAATTTTCTTATATATAAGTATTTTTCTCAATGTGATGGTTATGTGCCACTTAGATATATATTCTCACTCTTACGTGACTCCTGGGTGTAATGGAGGGTGAAAAAAGTACTTAAATGCTCTTGCATCTCTCTAATATTGCACTCCTCTTCCAAGTGCAAGGTCCTCTCCGATTCCTTTAACAAAAAAATTGCTTATTCCATGTTCCTACTTGAAGCTTTGCTTTGCTTCATGGGATGATGCTATTAAAAAAGAAATTAAGGATAACAAAATATATGACATAAAAATCAATTCATTTACTTGAAAATATCAGCATCATACTAAGCAATAAAATTAATGATTATTCACTAAAAGTGCAAAAACATATTTACAATGAACAAGTCTAAACATCTACAATTTATATTCACCAAGCACACTTTAAAAGCAAAGCTAGACAAAATAAAAATTAACAAAAAGTAAAGAAGTTTTACAAAAGTTAGGATTACCATACCACTAAACTAATATTTTAGAGGTGGACATTGACATGATTAACATAAGATTTAGAGTCTAAAAACATTCACAAAAGTATGATAATAAATGTCATTAAAAGGTTTTAGATCCAATTCTTTGTGGACAAATTACAAACACACTAACTTTGTAGACCTTCCTGTAGTTTAATCAAATCTATGCACTTTATTCTAACAAAGAAATAATTAATAAACTTAAAGAATTAAAGCCTTTTACATAAAATCAAATTTCCATCACCATTAAATTTTTCTATTCCTTGGCATATTGATAGCATCAAACACATTTGTATTTAAATAATACTATAATACTTTTAACCTGATTTAATAGATAGTCTGTCAAATTTTTTTAGTATAAAATTAGTTTTAAAAGGAGTTGAACAGAGTTAAAACATTAAATTGAAGACTTTTAAAAATCTTCTTATTAAGACTTAAAAAGAGGCGTTACACTCTTTCACAAAACAACTTATAAATAGTTTTTTAAAATGTTTTACAGATAGTTAAAAGAAACATTATGCAAGTAATAGAAGAAGACAATGAACACTTAGTTTTTATACTAGCTCACTCCTAAATTGGGCTATGCTTACTTCTCTAATGCAAACTACAAATGGTTCCACTAAAAATTAAGTGTTTATAAGTATTTGTCACTACCACTTTGGGCTTATATGTGTAGACAAAACATCTTTAGTCTATTTACTAAACTCTCTCTAAGTTTAGTAACAAGTATACAACTTTTCTCTAGGCTAAGTACACAAAAATTCTTTAGGCTATATAACTAAAAAGTGTTGTTTATAGGATTTCACATTCAAACGAGTAGATGTGAAATACAAACACTCATTTTCTAAAGTCTAACTTCATAAAAATGTTAGGAATATACAAATTAAGCACTCTCTTTTACAAGTTGTCTAGAAAATCAGGTTTCTCAAGCACTATAAGTTTTTAAAGGATGAAAGAATAAAAGTTTATGCATGTATAAAGGCTTGTCATAACATTTCGTCGAGTCTTCACGTGCATGGCGAACTTCTATTTATAGGTGTCACAAAAAGATTTGTTGTGACCCAATGTTTTTATGTTGTCCTTCATGTCAGATCTTTTCAATATATATCTTTGAATTTTGCTTAACACTTGACTTTAATACTCGTTTTATAAATAAAAAGACACATTTTATCTAAGCAACTATGTTGATTGTACTAACCATGTTGAAATGAGTATACATAAGTAAGAGAGTAGGTTGTGCATGTCTCAAGATCTTAGTTAAAGTTTGTGAGTCAAATCTTTCAAACTTGTGGATGTTCTTCTTGAGTTTGCAATATATTATTGGAGTTGTTAACTTAGATATTGATCTAGCCCTTCATGCTTTTGTCGCTTCTCAATAAGTTGCCTAATACTTCTTTGCAAAATATCCAAACTTGGATCATCTAGTGATACTTCATGAGACTTCTTATGCTTCTGTTTACATGTTGTCTAGCCTTTGTATTTTGACAATTTTTCAAAAGGCATCTAGCAAACATCAAACTATGTCTATTTTAGACTTGAAGCAACTTAGTTTGATTCATGCTTGACAAACTCGTTATATATACAAAAATTTGATAATATTTGGTATCATCGAAATTTAGGAAGACTTGTTGGCAAGCATGTAGAGACTTGTTTCTAATTGTCTATTCTCTAACAATCTTCCTATGACAAATAATATCAATTTTGTAGAAAGAAAACATACATTTCACTTCTATCTAGTTGTTTTATTACTTAGTTTTGTCAAGAAAAGAATTAGAGATCATTGGATCAAATATATTTTCAAGTTAAGATAGAGAAGAAAATTTATTTTATTAGAATTCTTGAAATTCGTTATTCTTGAATTATATGAGCATTTATTCTAGTCATTTAATCTTACAAACATCTTAACAACAAAACATTAAAGCATATGTAAGATCAAAGTTTAAAACATCAAGCAACAAAGCTTCTATGGTATCTGATAAGCTTTAATTTATAGTTTAATTTCATGAGTTTTTAAGTTGACTTAGTGATTAATTTTATTTGAATTCAAAGTTTATTTTTCTTTTATGAGTCATTTTACTATTTAATAAGTTTTTGTGGTGCAAGAGCAAATTTTGTTGAGATTAGGTAAAAGTCTAAAGCAAAAGCAAAAAGGAAGCTGGATCAGAGGAAAAATACAGAGAAAGATCATAAGTGACTTCTGGCTTGACCAAGGGATATAACTTGGGCTAAAACTCACTTAAAGAATATTCAAGTGTAGCCCTAACTTGAAGACGTGAAAGCTGCAATGGAGAATCTAAATTGAATGCTACGAAATAACTGCTGCAGGTTGACCTAAAGAAGAGAAAGAAAGCTATAAAATGCAAAAACTAGGTCAAAAGAGAGATCACTCATTGACGGATGCTTGAAAGAAGATCATTGTTATTTTCTTTTCTCTTGTAATTTTCCATGGCTACCATGAGTAGCTAAATTCCTCATTCTTGGGATTGAATGTAATTTCTCAACTTTGAATGCACTATTGACATTATGTGATATCATCAATATCAATTGCTATTGGTTTACATTTTAAACATTAATTGATTTATATTATAATTCCCAGTGACTGGAAAACACTTTTTGAATTTAGAACCAAACGTATTACTCATTGCATGTATAAGTTTAGGGATGAATTATAATGTAATGATTGTTTATAACAACTGTGTGTAAGGCTGATTATATATATTCAAGTAACTGGGGACAGAGCTTGGTATTTTAATTTATGAATTTCAATTATAGAGGGATCAATTTGAATGAATTTTATTTACACAAAATGGTAATTGAAAGAAATGATGTTAACGACAATTGACCAAGAGTGTATAAGAAGGAGAGTAATGTAATTCAATCCCAAGATCTTCATCAATATAAATTCCATCAATTCATTTATCAATTACTTTGTTTAACTTTTTCATATTCACTCAAATTCAATATATTCTAATTGCATATGTTCTCATTCACAATATTTTGATGCAATTTCACTTTTCAATTATAAATTTTGTTCCTTGTGGATATGATACTCTTACTTATTTTCTATATTACTTGAATACTCAGTACACTTGTTGAACAAAAGGAGTAACAACATCAAAGGAACTACAAAGGCATATCATGATTGTCGCAATCGGATCACGACGGGGCGATTTTAAATTATTTCTTAAAAATATTTAAATTGATAATGGAGTCGCCACTATAGCTTTTTATATGAAAACTATAGAAAAACCAAAAATAAAAAATGCCTACGAACCAGATTCAAGATTCGGGAGTTGATTACGTGTCACCCGTCCTAAAACGGTACCTTTAATTAAATGAATAAAAATAAGTGTTATTTTACAATATGTTAGTTTTCCCAAAAATAATGATTACAACAGCTACAAATAAATATATATTTACAAAAAATGTAGAACTAAGAATGAACAATCAGCAAATAAAATAATAACAAAGAAAAATTTTTATTTTTTATTTTTTTAACCCGACAAGGATTGACCTTAGTCCTACCTATTTCCAAGAAGGAAAATCAAAGAAGGAAAATCAAGGATCACGTAGTTCTAATTTTAAAAATTGATTGATGATTTTTTAATTAAAACTGTTAATTAAATGTTTTTTTTATTTTTGAAAATGTTATATATATTTTTTAATTATTTAAAAAAAATATTTTAAATCTAATATTTTATTTTTAAAAGTTTATGTTTATAAAAAAGGGCTTTTTTTATTCTTTTCTTAACTTACTTTTATTTTTGTTATTAGAAAAAAACATATACAACATAAAAACAGGAAGATTAATTAAAAATAAATAATGAAACTTAAAACCCGTGGTAGAAAGGATTATAATGGGATGCTTGAGTTACTTTGTTCTGTAATGATTATTTGGGTTTTGTTCTTTATTGTGGCTATATGGTTTCGTGAGGGGTAGTTGATGTTAGGCTTTTTAAATTGGGAACAGGAGCTTCTTTGCCTTAGGTTCTGTTTCTAGATTGGTTGCTTGGGTGGATTCCTATTTCTGAATAGTTTATGTTTTGGTAAAAGGTTTGGAAATTTTCGAATTGGGGACTTCGGCTATCCTATATTCGATTATGGAGTTGGGATTATTAACTTTCTAGAATTGAATTTGCTACTGATTTTGGACCGGCTTTTGATTAACTAGTGTTGTTTTTTCGAGAAAGACTGTTTGGTGTTCTTTGGAGTGAGTCTTTGGATTCGTTCTGAGGATTTCTGTGGGTTTTGAGTTTAGGGATTTTTGATTCTGGTTTGGGGTTTTGTGTTTGTTTTCTGTTCCTAGGTTAATGATATCTAATGTTACTATATTTTTTTTATTGGGATTTACTGATCGTGCTAGCAGCAGCCAGATCTGCCAGATGAATAATACTAGTTGTACAAAAAGTGCAGCAATTAGATAATCTCAGGATCGATGTGGTAACAACAACCATATCAAACATCTACATGATCGTGCCAGTAGCAGCAATCATCTAGCAGGTATAATAATTTATTGTGATCATTAAAATTAATTTAACAATGTTTGCAAACTAATTACTCATTGACACTGATGCAGTGCACAAGGTTAAACAAAACACAAGAAATACAGAAAATATATGACAGAGCAGAATCTGGACAAAATTAAAGGAAAAAGAGCATAATTAAAGGAAGAACACTAACCCGTTGAAGACTCCCAATTTAGCCTTTTCTTTTCCTTTTTCTGGTTTCTACTGGACTCTTAGATTTTTTTTTCCAATATCTTTTTTTTCTCTAAATTTCTATGTATCTCTATGTATTATCTGTATCTCTTAATTTCTCTATCTCTTCCTTTATTTTTTGTCCCTTCCAATTTCTATATCATCTTTTATATATTTGTTTGATAATCCATTCATCTTCCATAGTAAAATTGAACATCATTGTTTCTTAATTAAAATCAATTACTCCAACCCCTATATTAACTCCCTTTCTAGGACTGTATGATTATATTTTATTATTAAAAAAGTGAATAGTCAGGAATGGCTGAATGTGATAAGGATGAGGGCTTAATGCAATTAGCATGAAAGAAGGCAAAGAGCTGAAAAGGGTGCATTTACAACCCTTAATCAAGAGATAAAATCTGTCAAACACTAACTAAAAGAATTGAAAGGGCACTAAAGCTACAGAAACGTGAATGGACAGTAAAAATGGACAGTGAAGAGCTGAGAACATTATTGCTTATAACAATTAATAGAGAAGTGAGGTATAAATAGTAATTTTTTTATTTCTAACAACCTTTTAGTAAATTGGGCTTCAGAAAATCTTTTTTTTTATCAACCTGGATCAAAACTATTTTTATAAATGAACCTCCGTTCACTTAATTTTCTATTCAATTTATTTTAAGACAGACCCAACACCTTCTTTTGTTGTTTTATCATTTTTTTTTTTACAAATTTCATTTTATCTTATTTTTTATTATTATTTAATCAAACCTTATTTATAAAGTCAAAGTTCTTTTATTATTTATCCTAAATGACAAAGAAACTAAATAACATATGTTAAAAAGTTTTATTTTCTTATTCTTATTTTTTTATTTTATCTCTTTTTTTTTATTTGTAAAAATAATTTTTATTTGTCAGGACGAAATTGGATGTTGACAATGATAGATGTACCACAAATCATAATAATTTCATAACAAAGAAAATAATGAAAAGATGGTTTATACATGTTTGAATCATATGAAAAAAAATATGTACCTAATCTATGTTATGTAACAAGTATGTATAAATATAACAAAAATTGTATCAGATTATTTTAAAGTATGTTGCACATAACAATCAAAATTTTATAATTTCTCCCCCTTTTATCACAAGCAAAAGGTGGGGGCATCAACTATCATTGTAATTATGGCAAATTCGGTAGTGGTGGTGGTGGTTGAGAAGGTATAAGGACAAAAGATTGTTTGAGTTGAGGTGGTGGTTAAAAGGGTGGAAGGTGTAAAGGTGGTAGACACTAAGCTTGCTAAAGATTCATCAAATTTAGCATATGCTCAGCTAAAAATGTTGTCATTTGCCCATCATTTGTTATTTAACACTCCTCATATTCATTCAACATGGATTGCACCATGTCACTTGTAGCATAGTTGGTGTTTAATGTGGAAGTAACAAGACGTAAGCAAGTTGGACCACTAGGAGGAGGTGATTGTTGTTAAGGCTGAAGAGAGAAAGCTTTAGCATTTTCTAATGCTTTGGCTTGGACTTCGCTTGTGTGTCACCTAGGATTTAGCGATGCTCAAGCTTTAACCTTGGTTTCAACTTTAACTTGAAGACATTCAACTTTTATTGCCTTCAAACGGGCAAGTGCTTATTGTGTACTATGAGCTTCTTTCACCTTGGCATCTAAATAAGATAAAGGGCAACATTAGGGATGTCTACCAAAAAGTAGAACCCACTAATTTTCACATTCGTAGGAGAATGATATTTCAAAACATTTTGAGGGAGACACTCCTAATAAAAACGAAGGAGGTTGTTGTGTCATCGAAATTGATCATGTTACCACACTCTTGAATGTATAGATTATGCTTGTCAACTTTACAAACTGTCGCAACCGGAGTCACAACGGTGATGACGAACAAAGCTATAATTTTTTTTTAAATAAAACAGAGGGGTCGCCACCATAATTTATTAACGGAAAACTATGGAAAACCAAAAACAGGATAAGGCAAGTTCACAAAACTGGATTTAGAGTCCGGGAGTCGGTTACGTGTGGGGAAGGTATTAGCACCCCACAACATCCGTCCTAAGACGGTACCTTTAATTAAATAAGTAACCTGAGTGTAATTTTTTAAAAGAAACATTTATTTTCCCAAGAAAGAGATTAAGATAAAACAAACAAAATATTTTTTTTATTTTAGGGAGCTCGACAAGGTTTGACCTTGCTCCTACGTATCTCCATCAGGGATGAAGAATCAGGGTTACGTAGTTCTTTGGAAAAATTAATTGTTGAAATGTTTAATATTTTTTAGTTTTGAAAATTTTATATATTTTTTATTTTGAATGTTTTTTAGAGTAAACTTCAAATTTGGATACCGTAGATGCGTGCGGTCTTTTGGTATTCCAGTCAAAGTTAAAACTTCAAATTTGGATACCGTAGACGCGTGCGGTCTTTTGGTATTCCAATCAAAGTT
>Ga0209700_100210_pt1 | contig 97449 bp, 58 predicted proteins | sample SiratroredBW_FD_187528 | JGI IMG/M metagenome (GOLD analysis project Ga0209700, IMG submission 187528) | Root nodule microbial communities of legume samples collected from California, USA - Siratro red BW (SPAdes) (version 2) | ecosystem: Host-associated > Plants > Roots > Nodule | place: USA...
AAAAGGGGGGGGGGGGGGAGGCAGAAGGCTCTGCTTGCATTGATTGACCCTGAATATGCCACCCAAACTTTATTATGAAACATCCAAGTTATCAGTGAAAGAATATTTTTACTTGTCTTCTATTCATATAATCAACTATCAAAAACATATTTAAGAATATAATCAAGGCTTCTAATGTACCATGTTAATCTTTCAGATGTTTAAGCTTAAATGACATTGATGTCCTCTTTTTTAGCATGTTAAAATACTTTACTTCAAGTGAATGTATTGAATGGAGAAAATTACATGACAGAAAAATTGAGTATCTTTTGTTCTAAGTTGTAAAATATTAGAGATGCTTTTTTTTCTGATAAAAAAAATCAGATGAGAAGCAGAAATTTAGTAATGATTTTTAACAGACATAAATAATTGTCATCCAAAGAAAGTATAAGATTGTCAGTTAACTAACACCTAGTTCCAACACTTAATGCTAAAGCAGACAGCTCTTACTCTTGTCATGCATAATGTTCTAATTCATTTTCTGTTAGAAATTCCAAATCAAGTAGGATGAACTACTTGATATTAAAGTCTTGAGACTCTCTCACCTGATGATGAACTAGTGTTTTGGATATATTTCTCTTGTGCTTGGTGCTTTCAGTGAAGACCCCCTTAACAGGGGTGTCAATGTTAGGGGAGAACCACATTTGAGGCAAGACAATCTCAACATTTTGTAGGTCATTCAATTTAAAATGCTGTAATGTAGCCTAATGAGGCAGACCAAGAAACATACCAGGAGGAGTAAAATTATTAGGCAATTGATACATTGGTTCAACATTCATGGAAGACCCTACTCCTTGAAAAGCATTAAATCCTTGCCTTCCTCCTAAAAACCCAGGTTTGTCCTGCAAGTAATACCAGTTGAGATTTGATCACACAATTGCAGTGATAAACCAACTTGACTTGGCCAGAATAAGAGAGGGAAGAGGGTAACTCACATGCATTTTTCTGAAGTAGTCAAAATCACTGTGGATAGACCACCACTCCAGCAAAAATCCTTCCGGTACATCCACAGCTGAAAAAATCAACCCCACATTTTGCAGTCACAAAAACTGCCTCGCAACAATTAATAATTCCCAGACACAGTGCATAATAAGAAGCAATAGAAAATTGTTATGAAAGAACAAAAAGTTTACATTTTTAATCAAGAAACTACCATCAAGAAACTCTTACTAAAAAAAGTTTACATTTTTAATCAAGAAAAGAAAATTGTAAAATTAGGGTTTTCTTGGGACTAGTCAAAAAGGGCTAATACATAAGCTTAGATGCACGCTTCCAAACATTCCCTTTCCTTCTCACGTGATAAGAAACAGTACAGATAAAGTTTGCTCACGTGACCTTCAGTTTCCCAACTAAGTCAAACTTCTCAGTTGTTAAATAGAAATTATATTTGGATACTCCAAAAGTCAAAACAACTAAACTACAGTTCCAAAAGTCAATATTTCTCCACAGATGCCTCAACTCTCTGAATAATAAAATAATATCAAATTTGCCAGAAAATCAGTAGTTTAATAATTGCATGTGATAACGTTGGCGCTAAAATATCAATACCCATTACTAAAAAAAGGCCTTCTTACGTTATAATACAGTACAAAAAATCATATTTTTGAAAACACCCATTATGTTAAAATTCTTAGTTTAAGAAACCATTCCAATTTTAATTCTCATCTCCGAGCCTTCTTTTCTATTTATAGAAATGTGATTTTTTATAACAACCAAAAGAAAATTATGAGATAAGTAAAGGATGTTGTGGAGAGAGATAGAGCAGAAGTTTTGTTGTTTAATAAATAAATTAATTAATTATATATATGTATATTGCAATAGTGATATTTTGCTTAGTGGATATTGAATAGCCTCTACCTGTATAACATTTAGAAAGAGAGGGATAATTTTTTTTTCATAACTAATATTAATATTGAATTGTATAAACCATTAACTTCTAACACGTCAAATGAGATTGTTTGTTTTGAGGGGCAATTACTCACGAGAGAGAAACAATAAATGAAATGTTGGACTATGGTGATTTAACATATATCAATGTATTTTAAATGCATTGATAACTTTTGTAACCGTAGTCTAAGTTCTAAAACTATTGTCATATACCAATATATGATGACACGTCAAACTGTATCCATTTAAGGATTTAACTAGTCTATAATTAAAATTTCCCACAATCTCCCCTAAGGTCCACATTTTAGGATGAAAAAATGTAAAGTAGTAACTCTTAATTAAAAATCAACAGTTGAGATTGTAACAACTTCAAAATCTATTTCCCAGTCCCAATAATTTCAACATTTGAATTTTCAATCTATGGTTATTGAATGAGACCATGTGGTGCCGATAATTTTTTCCATAAAACAGTTTCTAAAGTTTTGTCTGTAAATTGAAAATGTGTGGTTGAGGACCATAAAAGAATTTATTTTTCCTATCTCCTTTTCTATCTCTGAAATAAAAAAATAAAATAAACAAAGAGAAAACGTGTTTTTCAATTTGAGAGACAGGAATTGGATTAAAGTGATTTGATGAGAGAACCAACAACATAAGTTAGCATGAAAGTTAAGAATATATTAAAAAAACATATAATAACACAGATAAGAATAAAACAAGAATTTGACTAAAATAAAAAAAATATAAAAATATAAAAAGACAAACAAAAGTGAAATAAGAGTTTGACTAAAACACAAAAAAATCAGAAGAGAAAAAATTGAAGAGAGATAAAAGAACAACACAAGAGCCTCCTTACCAACACAAGAAAGAAAATAATAATACCCTCTTTTATCTAACACCTAAAAAATGTAAATTTCATTTTTTATAAGGTGCTCAAATTTTACATTTCTAGGCGTGAAATTAGAGTCAGAATGAGATTCCTAAGATGAGATTTCTTTTTACCAAAAAACAACATGAATAGAAAACGACCCAAAATTTTCAAAAAAATGCCAAATAACATGCACAGAAAAATTCTCCCACAAGAGCATCCAAAACATGAAGCAGGAAACAATAAACAAAACAAAACAAAACGGATAAACGAAATAAAGAATGTTATACCATCCCTGGAAGCAGCAGTGTTATCCAGCTGGAGATTAGCCTCGTTCCTGAAAACCTCAGCAGTGTGGTGCATGTTGCGTTTGACAAGATAGTCATACACGTAGCGTTCAAACCTTGAAAGAAAAGAGAGTCAAAAACGGTTATCAGAAAAAATAAGCACGACCCAGATGAGGAAAAGGGAGAAAAAGACAGAAGAAAAGTGAAGGTGGTGGAGATGGTACGTCTGGCGAGAGCTCCAGTGCGGATCCATGGCTTGAAAGGTGGTGAATTGAGAGAGAGAGAGAGAGAGAGAGAGAGAGAGAGAGAGAGAGAGAGAGAGAGAAAGAGAGAGAGAGAAAGAGAGAAGAGGGAAGAGAGAAGAAGAATAATGAAGGAGAAGAGAGAAAATGAGAGAGAGTCAAATGAGCATCGACATTGTCAAAGAGAAAACGTTTTGAGAGAGATATTAGTAATGAGAGATAGTGAGAAATTGCAAAGAGAGTTCAACGTGTAAGCAGAAGTTTGCATGCTATTCAAAGAACGGTTCTGTTCTTACGTTGTGACAGTTACTACTTCATTTTCTATAACCCCACTAACTCACTCACTCACTTCATTCACAATATTTTCTCATTTTCTGCTATCAGATTATAACCTTTTTTTTTTCTTTTTTCTTTTTTCTGTCAAACACGTTATTTTGCTGATATTGTAATTATAAACAGTTGTCTGTGTTATTTCTTAGCTGTATATGTAAAAGAGTTTGGGAAAATAATTCAGTCTAATTAGTATTTCATGAGTTTGTAATCAATGAACTTTGTATTCTTTTCAATCCTATTTATTAATTGCAAGAATATATTGAATTCTGAAAATTATAACTCATGCTCATTAAATATGTGAAACAGACTTCTTCACACACATTTGGTAATTCTGAGAAATGATGGTCAACACGTAGCAAAACTAGTTTTTAAACTTGATGATATTTAATAGAATTAATAATAGATAATTAGTTATTAATTAATAAAGTTTTAATTGTAAATTTTGAGTTGTTAATTTATGGAATTGAAAGCTTGTGATATAATTAGTTCATAGACTACTTGTTCAATGTGAAATCTGATCAAAATGTATAGTCATGCAAGTTTATTGTATGGATAAAATTTGTGTTTCTTTATAAAATTGTTATTATTATTGTATAATTATAATTTTCGATTTTTTTAAAAATAACTAAGCTTTTTTTATTAAATTTTTTAATTTTAAAAATTTCATATATTTTTTTTATTTAGAGAAGTTATTTTATTTAAATCAATTCATTGTTAATTAATTTTTTATTTATTTTTAAAAAATATTTTTTAATTTAAACTACTTAAAAAATTAAAAAGTGATATGATAAATATTAAAAATAATAAAATGATTGAAATAAATATTCAATATCTTCTCCAACATGCTTTCAGAACACCTACAATAATATATCAAAGATATTATGAATAACAAGAAAATACATATAAATATGTGATAGTATTTGAAAAAAAAATAAACTATAAATTAAAAATTAGTTGAACTAGTCCAATACATTACTAGTTAATTTATTGATTTGACGAAACGCACTTTAAAATTACTATAATAATATTTCCTTCATTTAATAATTAAAAGGAAAAAACAAAATATTTCTCTTAACAATACTTTTCACTACTTTCTATAATATTTTTTATTTACTATATTATTTATTTTACATTATCAAAGTACAACTAAGAAAAAAATGTATTGAATACATTAAAATTACTGTCCAAACATTACTTCCGTTAATGTTAATAATAGAAATATATTTAACATTAAATAGGGTTGACAAAAAATACTAGTCTCACACGTTATTCATTCACAGAAATGGACAATGGGAGTTGACTTACTTGACTTATTGTAACGGAAAATCTTGACCCACCGTTAAAGATAGAGATGGCCAACTTATTAATTTCTTTTTCAATTCTAATTTTTTAAAGTAAACATATTTAATCATTTAAGAATTTTTAATTTTTAATTAATTAGTTAATAATTATAATTAGATAAATTAAAATAATTATTAATTTTATATTTTAAATTACTTCATTATAATTAATAATTAAAACTTAATTCATAAATGTTAATAATTGCAGCCACAATATTATTATGTTTTCATATTTTTTAAATAATATAATACAAAATATGAATCATTTAATTTGTTTTTATTTTAATTTTTAATTTAAAAAAATTAATTAGTGAGTTAGCTTGTCTCATCTTATTTTTAGTCCATCAATTTGGCGATCTAGACGACGGACCGGCAAATTGAAAATCCAATCCATGGACACATGCCCACTTTGTTCCTTTTGGAGTATGTATATTCATAATTTTATCACATTAAACTAATATAATTTCAAAAATATATATAATTATGTGAGAATGATATTAAGAAACGTTAATATTACAATTTAATATATATAAACGGTGTTAAAAAATTATGTGACAATTATATTAGAAAAAAAGTTCAATTACTTATTTTATTAAATAAATAAGTTATTTTATTTATTTATTAATATATAAAAAATTAACTAAAATATAATATGTAATAAAATTACCAAATAGTGTAATCTTTTAAAAATAATTAAAATATAATAAAATTACCATACCTTCTTTGATTAATAATAATAAAAGAGGCAACCTGGAAAGACTTACTTTTTGGCAAAACTTTGAAGAATATTTTTAATTATCAAGTAATTTATACAATCTTTTGTCTAACATAAATTATACAAATTTCAGTCAATAATAAAATAATTTTAAAATACTAATAATATTTCTCTCTTATTGAAAACCTCACTTTTTGTTACTTTTAGTAATATTAAAATTCTTTACCTTCATATTCATATATTTTGGTATTTGAACTTTATCTTACTTTTTACGTATCACGTTTTATTTTGTATCTTACTAAGTATGAAGGTCATGTATGATGTATCTAAACATCTATACTAATATATAAAATTGATACTGGCTTATTGTTCCTCTAGTTTCTTTTATAATTCTACTCTCATTATAATAAGATTGTGAGTGGTTTTAATTATTGTTCTGACCCTTTTATTATAATAACTGTTTCTTTATTAACAAATAAAAATGCCTTCCAAATTAGTTTTAAATGAAATTTTAATATTAAATTTATGATCCCTGTTTATATTATATATATATATATATACGCTCTCTATTTTATAATGAGTACCCTAGTATAACTTAAAGCTTTAAAATACGTTGAATATAACTTACCAGAAATATTTAAAAAAATTTAGCAATCTCCACCCAAATTTATTAACATACATGTTCTATTAAAAAAAATTATATACACACTATCATCCATCTTTTTTCTCATTTAAATGAGTTCACAATCTACGCCTCAAGTGTAACTAAACAAATCATAATTGCTAACATATTACTAAAAGAGATAGGTGTCTGCAAACGCCACAAACATTTTGCTAGTGTGCACTCACTTATTTTAGTTTAAATAAGTTAAAATTAGAACGTTACAGACATATATGTTTCTCAAAATAATTATAGTTATAAACTACTCCGATTAATATATATATATATATATATATATATATATATATATATATATATATATATATATATAATTAAAAGAATTTTAAAGTTCTCCTAAAACATGATTGGATTTTTATATTTTTTTATATAACCAAGATAATTAAAATATGTACTATTTTCGATTCAAATTTTATATAAAGTTGTAAGATAAAATCGCAAGAATTATCTAATAAATGATAAAAATATTAAAATTAATACAATTAAAATTTAAAATAAATTTTAAATTCAAGTAAAACTCAAAAGTCTTATATACAATTAAATTGAAATAATTTCAATTAAAATTAAATTAAATTAAGACACTTGATATACCCGTATTAGGAAATTAAATTAAGACATTTAAAATAAAATTGAAATAGTATTTTCCTAATATATATATTAGGAAAAGCAAAATTTATCTGTGTTATAATTCTACCGTTTATAATTTTGAAAATTATTTACGGTCTTATCTATAATTTCGATTTTAAGGACATTGATATACCCATATATTAATTGATTAGAATCAAACCTACTCTTACAAAACTTAATGTTTAAGTAGAATTTGAAAATAATTAACCTCCATTGAAGTAAAAGCCTTTTTATAAAGTCGATTAAGATTATAAAATTTCATACAAATGAAAAAACTAACTGGTACTTCATGACACTACTTTATATCACAAATGATGTTATTTAAAATATAAATAAATGTCCATGTTAAATAACATACCAAACAACTGTTCAAATTATCTAAAGCATCAATATAAATAAATGTCCTTGTTAAATTACATACCAACAAATGTCCAAATTATGTAAAGCATAATGAAGACGCGTAAGTCACAAACACCACTAAAATAAAACATAGTGAAGAGTAACATGACGAATGAATTAGACAATGAATTTCCTTTTGAAAAAATTGTAAAATAAGATAAAAGTTACAAAAAGATAAGTCAAGATGCACAACTAAGGAGCATACATGTTATGCAAGGATTCATTATATACAAAGCATCACTCAATATGCATGTATATGTTCTAGAACTCTTAAAAACATTAGCATGTTCAGTAATGATCATACACCAGTAATATACAAGCTAGCCGCAAATACAATGTCACGCTTTATTGCATTAGAAGCAATTTCCATTTTTTTGCAGAGAGCAGAATTACCCATTATAGCTGCAGCATTTTTGAACTCCCGACATGTCTCGTCCAACCTGACAATGGTCCTTACTATCAGGCCTTCAGGAACATCAGTAAGCTCACATATTTCAGCAAACGGAGTACCCTGCATTAAAAAAATGGTTTATTCACTACCCTGGAAATTAATGATGGAACTATGAAACTAAATAGTGAGTTATTTTGTGGCAGGATACCTTTGCCCATTCATAAACCACCTCTACAAGACCAAATTTTAGATTTTCTCGGGCATACTCGTCAGGGTTTATCGGTAGATTAAATTGCGCTTGGAGCTCTCCAAGTCTTATAGCTGTTTTGTACAATCTGTAACAAATACATCCAGGTTAGAATTCATATCATAATTCCAATCTGAATATGAAGAGAGGAATGCAGACAAAACTATACCATTTAGTTTGTTATATAAATAATTACTGACTGTCATACTAGGCTTATGCTACAAGAGTATTTCAAAAAATGGACTATTAAGTTACCTGCGTTTCCCTTCAGCAAGCTTGGGTGTGAGTGACGGTTCAGACGTATTCTTCTGCTGGAACACAAAAGCTGACATTATCGCCACTGCTTCTTCTGGTTCCAGTTCATCCATTTGGTTCTCAAACAAGCATTCCGTACATATCAGTTCCTCTCCAGAATTCATCTCACAAGCAACACGACCTTTCATTTGAACGACAAGGTCTTCATCAATGCATTCAATTTTTTTCAGAACATCTATCTGAAGGAGCAAAACAACAAAACCAAAGGCACCATTAGACCGAGTACTAAAACAATCAAAAATATCTTTTCAAGGATCAAGCATAATAAAAATGAATTAATATGTTATACCCGGCCCTGAAAGTCAGGCATCTGTTTAAGTGCTTCATCTGACATTTGAAACTGAAGAGCATAGACTTCTTCTTCATGTTTCTTAATCTCCTTCGCCAATTTGAGGTGTTCTTCTAATTTTATACACCCATGACACTGATTCTGGGACATCTTCTCCAATAATCTAGTCCACTTTTGGTATGTTGCCACAAGCTTCACATCTCTCAACTTCAGATCTGAAATAGCAATATTATTGGCTTTAAATAAGATTTTAAATTCAGAGCAGGATACCCAAGTATTGGAACAAAAGAAAAAATTATTACACCCCAAGGAGCTTGAGTACGGGCAACACCTCAACTCGAGAAACATCAATATTGCAGGTAAGAAGGTGTTGTTAAAATCACTTGATTAAAAAAATTGCTTCTATTACTCTATCATGCCTATTTTTGCATACTCTAGAAACATCAATATTGCAGATTAGAAGATGTTGTCAATATCACCTGATTAAAAAATTGCTTCTATTACTCTACCATGCCTCCTCTTGCATATACATCTGACATTCTTCTTTTCATTTTAAATTTAGCCAGACATGACCTACTTGTTATTCACAAAATTGGATAAATTATAAAAGTATAACTCGTCCTTTAACACAAGTGGTAATACCTTTGACAGGATCCAAAGCTGGAGGATACTTATTTCCATCTGATTTCAAATGCACAAGCAACTGAACAGTCTTCGAATAAACAGAACTGTTAACATCTTCAAGAAGCCCAACTTGGTCAATTTTAATTTTGCTACTGCATATGCACAGAAACTCTTTACTGTCAACTTCTCGAACTTCATAGCCCATTCCACTGGCAGAGCCACAATGGGGAAATGTGATGTTGATGACACCTTTTCCTTTGCGGGCAGAAACAGATGTACTATATTCATCTACAAGCCCACGTCTTGATTTTGGCATTACAAAATAACCTTGGTCAAATGCACCATTTTTATTCTGCACAGTTCCACTAGAGGCACTTTGCTTCAAGGAGGGCATGTCAGGTTTAATCACAAAAACAATATATGACTTATTATTGGGTGATGGAGTTTTCACGACCACTCCAAGCAAGTGATCCTGCGCCTGTAAATCAATTATGATGCAGGTTAACAATCTATTACTGTGTAAAGGAGCTCAATATATTCTGATGATTCAAATTCTAAAAATTTGGTGTTATAACTCAAATCGTACATCGCTAAATTTAAGCCTGAAATTTTATTAGGGACCAAAGAGCGCAAAGCAATTACAATTTTATAACAACATTTCTGCAAAACTGTCAAACTCTGACATTCAATGACTCCATTCCACAAATGAGAATTTGGTTTCCTTGCTTTCGGCCATAGCTGAGGCCTGTGGTCCTTCATTCAGAATCTTTAAGCTTCTGCTCATGATACAGGCATTGCATGTTATTACACTGGCACATTTGGCCATCAAAACTCTTGGCCAATCTCAGTATTATGTATCAGCCAAGTTTCATGATCTTTATCGCAACTTAATCATACAAGTTTTCAGGAGTTTTCTTTCTCGAGAAAATACATAAAACCAGTCCCTATAGATCAGCCAAGTTTCACAAATATTTATCACGACTTGATCATACAATTGTTTCAGAAGTTTTCTTTCGGGAGAGAAAATACGTAAACCAGTCAGTTATCCTTTTAAAAGAGCCGCTAGATCAAATTCTCATGCATCTAAAAATTCAATGTTATCAACTAAAAGATTTAAAATGACACAATTGGGAGTAGACTAGGAAAATATTTGCAAATTGATACTCAAAATGAATACACTATTATATTTCCTATATTATACAATATGTCACGTGTTATATTACATTTAGAAGAAGAAGAATAAAGAATTAAACTATTTCCTACGACAATAATCCTTCCAATGATACATTTACTACATAAATCCCAATGACAGGTTAGTTTCTCCCATTATTTCCAACAATACTGCCATAATTCCCAATGGCATATTCAATTTGGCCAATTTATGGTTTACATGTTTTTGGATGCTTTTAAGCTCCAGCTACCAGACAAGGCCTAGATCACCCAAATTTCGATGTCTCTTAGTTAAAGGCTGTAGGTAGGAGGTCCCCTTTAGAGCAAACACTCCCCTCAGCTTCAGCTGATAATCAAAAGGAATATCAGCAGTGAAGGCAAGCAATATGAGCAAATACTAGTTCAGTGGCAAAATCAACCAACTCATGAAGCAACTTGGGAGGATGCCCCCTAATGTTTTGTGACTTCAACCTTGGGAACAAGGTTGCATCCACGGAGGAGGTATTTTTAGGGACAGAGAGGAAAATACTCAATGTGTACACAAGAAAGAGAAGGGAAGTTAGTCAGGCAATTAGTAACTGAAGGGAATTGAATTGTACCTGGCAGCAGATATATATAGAGGGTAACGATTACCATGGAGGTTTATGCCTAGATACATTTGTAATAACTGAATTCTCAATTGTAAGAAGGAATCATTCCTTAGCAGAGCTTCTCTGAATTGTTCTCTCTCTCTTCTCTCTTCTCTCTTCTCTTGCTAATTCTTTCGCTGGGATATTTCAGTGGACTTGCTGATTAAAATTGTTTGAAGCTACTAGACCAGAAGTCAGAGACATTACTGATAAAATTTTTAAGGGATTAAATGTTCAACTGCACTAGACAGCTATACCCAGATATTGTGAGAAGATAGACCTGAGGGTGCTCTGATGCCAAAGATTAGTTAATAAGCTACGAAAAATGTATTTGAAATTTACTTAGTGGCACTCAGCATTGTCAATATTCATATACACAAAAGAATACTGAATACTTCTGACATTTAAAAGAACAACAATAATAACTCTAATCCTTCCAATGACACATCAACTCTAAATTCCCATTAGATTCATGTTATATATTAACTTCTACTACTATTTCCAGCAGCTACAAACATAAAATATGAATATGAGAACTCACTGATTCCGATTTTACAATTACAACTCTTCCCGTATTGAGAAACTGTTGGGCACTAGGAGACAGCAAAATTGCTTCTGATATCTGGGTGTTGTAAGTCTCAGCTTCCGAATATAAATCATAGTATTCTTCAATGGTTGGTTCACCCTTTATACATCTGAATAATAAAAACATATAATGCTTTAGAAATTACACGCAAATATGCAACATCAGAAATATGTGTGTGTGTGTGTGTAAATAGATAGATTATCCTTTCCTAATACAGATAGTGTGAGTATTCTATTGGGTAGCTAATATGTAACTTAGCTTAAAGTTAGCCTTTTAGCTTTTGGTGTTTCCTTCCATGTCACAACAGATAGTCTATACATTCACCAAAATGTTCCTTACGAAGGTCCTAAACAATTTTACATTGGTAATGGCCAGATTTAACAATTCAATTTTCTGGTCCCCCATTTTTCTGCTCCTCTCTTCATCATTTACTTTAAGTTCCTCTTTGTTCTAAATAGTGAATTATTAAGATAAAAAATATCTTCAATATCTCCAAACTGGTTAGGAGAAAATATCTTTAAAATATTCCTATTTGTTTCAACATGTTTTTACTTACTCTCATAATCTTACTTGCAGTAAATTAGATCCTAAGGTTCTTAAATGTGTATTTATTGGTTATCTGTCCAATAAAAAGGGGTACAAATGTTATCATCCTTTTTAGAATAGGTATTAAATACAGGTAGTCATATCTGAAAACTCTTATTTGTTGTACCTATGAGTTGTTTACTTATTTGTACTAATTACCTAGAAATTCCTGATGTAATTTTGTTCTATAAATAGCAAAGATCAATTGAGAGATAATTAATCTCTTAAGCTCTTTTCCTCATACTTTCAGTCTTAAATTGGTATAAATTGGTATCAGAGTCTATCGTAGTGAAGTTTGTTGTGCATTTGTTTCACCCACTATCAAGTCATTGTTAGACCGGTCTAGTCCCACGCTCAATATGGATATGCCTCAACATCAGGAAGGGAGGTGTTGGAGACCCCACATTATAGTATAAGCGAGAGCAATCCTCATCTTACCAAACCGGTTTTAAAAGGTTGACTTAGGCTTAAACTCACTTCTTAGTAATCCTCAAAGTTGTCATGGTTTTATCACCATGAATGTCACCTTTCATGAAAGATAATCCTTTTTTGTCGACCATTCGCTTCAAAGAGAGAAAGCACTTGAAACTAAGGAGTTCTCCTTCTCTTAAGAAAATAAAATTTAAGCGTAACTGAACCCTACAAAACCGGTTGTAAAATGATATTTGCATTCACTTAGATACTATAATAAGGTCTTATCTTTAGTTGATATGGGCTCTTCAACGCCTAACATCACCATACTTATTATTGCAAGATGCTCAAGATCTAAGTGATGAAGTCACAACAAATGGTATTGAACCAACCCACAATGTGGAAGAAGACAAATTCTTTGGCAAAAAATTTCAAACCCACTTTGATTCCAAAGCAAAAAAAGTTGTCAAACTTAGAGGTGAAAATCCTTGAAGATAATAGTGTTGAACTGTTATTGAGGATTCACCCATTGCATGGAGAAAAGGAAAAAGATTAGGTGTTAAATATTTTATTTCTCAATATGATTGCATTAACAATCTCTCTAATAAACATGAAAGCTTTAATGTTGCTATTGATGCATCAAAAGAAGTCATGAAAAATTAACATTGAACTTGTTGAAGAGCCCACATCTACTAGAGATAAAGTCAAATTATAGTATATAAGTGGGTGCAAAACCTCACTTTATAAGTCAATTTTGTGCAGTTGAGTTAGGTATAAACCAACTTTCTTAACATGGTACCAGATCCTCTAGCTCGTCTTGGTAATTGCCTCGTTTGTTAGGCGCACCTGGTTCGGCATGCATCTATGGAAGGGGGGTGTTGGGAAGTTCCACGTTGCCTACTTCAAGTCTTAGATTACAACTTATAAATCTATTGGACAACTTCACTTAATGCCAATTAGTTTTAAGCTGAAATTTAACATCATATTAAAGCCATTTAATGCCTACCCTGGTCAACTTTATTGGGCCTTTTGTCACCTACTATCAGGTTCCCCAGTCCCACGCTCAAGATACCTAGCCCTCAACATGAAGGGTTGTGTTGAAGAGCCCACATATACTATAGATAAGATCAAATTATAATATATAAAATCAAATTATAATATATCATATCAAACTAAAGTATATAAGTATATATAAATCACACCTTATAAACCAATTTTATAAAGTTGAGTTAGGCATAAATTCACTTTCTTAACTAGACTCAACATGGGATATTGTTGACAAACCAAGAGACAAAAAGGGTTAAAAGTACATATGTATATTTATAGTAAAATATAAGTAGATGAGGCAATAGAAATATATAAAATCAAATTGGTTGCAAAGGGATACACTCCAACTTATAAAATTGACTATGAGGAGACATGTGCTCCAATAGCAAGGATGAATCCAATATTGCAAGGTGAGTCATTAGATTTATGTTCTTCACAGTCAGCTTCTCCTACCATGTTTCCTAATGATAATGATTTTGGTCGGCCAATTATTCTTAAAAAAGGTACTTGTTCTACCCATAATCTTCACCTTATATATAATTGAGTTGTCATCAGTTGTCTCTTTCATATTTCCCTTCATTTCCTCATTGACTTCTTTTACTATTCCAAGAAATGTCACAGAAGCACTTGCTCATTATAGATGAAGACAAGCCATGATTGTTGAGATGCATACACTTGAAAACAATGGCACATGGAAGTTGGTTTATCTTCCCCCAAGAAAATGACAATTAGATGTTTGTGGGTCTACAGCATTAACATTGGGCTTAATAAAGTTTATCACCTCAAAGATAGCTTAGTACCTAAAGGCCACACACAAATATATAGTCCACATTATTGCGATAACTTTTCTCGTATTGCAAAAATCATAATTGTTGTCACTTTCCTTGCTATGGCCACGGGCCTTTCCGTCAGTTAGATACTTAAAATGTCCTTGTTTACAGAAAACTCAAGGGTAGATTTACATGAAACAACCTCTTGGATTCGTTCCTAAGGGGGAGGTGGCTTAGCATGCCAATTGTTTTGATATTTGTATGGGCTAAAACAATCTCTAAGAGCTTGGTTGGGGACATTTAGCCACATTGTGCAAGATTTTGGGTTCAAACATAGCGAAGAAATATTTTGATTTTTTATCGTCATACTTCTCCTGGGAAGTGTGTCTACTAATTTGTCTATGTGCATGATATATCTATTACTAGAAATGATGCTACTAAAATTTCCAGCTAAAAAACACTTGTTCACTCACTGTCAAACTAAAGATCTTGGCAGCTTAAAGTACTTTCTTGGTATTAAGATAGCTCGGTCAAAGGAATGCATTTTTATCTCAGAAGATATATGACTTAGTTATTTCAGAAGAGATCGGCATGTCCAAATATCAACCTGTTGATGGCCATATGCACCCAAGTAAAAAATTAACGGCAGGTCAAGGTGAACCTTTCTCAAATCCAAAACGATATGGCTGATTGGTTAAGAAACTCATGTATCAGCATTACTAGGCCTAGCCTCTCCTTTGCAATTGAAGTTGTGAGTTAGTTCATGCAGGCTCCTCACATTGATCATTGGAATGTTGTGATATGTATTGTTCGATACATAAAAAAGGCACTTAGACCAGGATTCTTGTATATGGGCTTGGGCCCATCCTTATGTAATGCTTTGTATGATAGATTCCTCATGTGTGCTAATACACATAAGGGGATTCTATCACATGAATGAATACAATTTCTATCTACAGATATTATCTAAAAGATAAATCTTCAGATATTTCTCACACTGTATTGTTTGTCATGAACCAGCCTCACTGAAAGCTTAAGCTGTTATATGAAAGACCATCACTGATCTTATATCTAATATTGTTTTAACCTCCCAATTATGAATTTTTTTTATCTGAATAATTAAGAAGGTGACCAGTCTCGCCAACGGGATCATTTAGAAACAGCCACAGAGCTAAAAAGTAAAAGAGAGCAGTATAATGACAAAATGATTGTATTATGAACTAAAGCCTGAAACAACAATATTGAAAAGAAGGATTGGATAATTCACATACTCAATAGCCTTTCTGGGCTGGTCAAGCTTTCTCTTCAAAAGCTGTTGCATTTCTGGAAGCTTTTTCTGAGCATGGAATTCGGCAAAACTTCTTTTAAGCATGTCCTCTACCTGCAACCCAAAATCACCCAATTAGATAATAATTATCAAGAGTTAAAATTGTCAACATAAAATGACATTACTTGTGATATTTGTGATAGATGAGGCTGTAATTGCACATTTGTTTTTCTGTCCTCAAAAACTACAAAATAACATCACAAACATGGCCAATTACACTGCCTTCTATCAGGTATATACTCCAAATACATAAGTACCAGCAGTTCTTTTCCACAAATAACTGTCATCCTGAAGTTTATAATAGAACAAACTAAAACCAGTTATACTGCGCACATAATCCTATAATTTATACTAGGGGAAAGACATGTGCTCTCGTGCCTATGTATAGGCAATTTTAAAATTTAAATAATACAATTTTTAAAATATTGAGTGGGGATGTTAGACAACTACAGTTGGTGGAAAAGTTAGACACTTAAATTTGCGGACAAACAGAGGTAGTTACAAAAAAATATATATATCCCCTTTTACTAAAAGATAAAGTTGTCAAATAAAAATATACGTAATTATGCAAGAATAGCTTAAAAAAATTGTGGTTATTTTTTTAAAAAAATAAGTTATTTAGTTATTTTTAAATAGTGGAAGTTGTTTAATTATTTATTTTATTAAAAAAATTATTTTTTGTTTATTAAAAAGTAAAATTGTCTAATTAAAAGATGACACCAAAAAAGTTACCAAATAATGTATTCTCTTAATATAATGGTACAGATATAACTATCATAACTGCCCTCCACTCAGTTTCCCTCAGCGGCCAGGTGGTTACAATTAGAGTTACTTCTCTTCCCTTATTTATGTTCTCCCTTCTAACCATGTAATTACAAATACTCCCAATTACACAGTCCAATAGTTGTAACGGGCGAGTACTTATCACAGAAACTAACGCCTTTAAAGAGAAAACTTGAATACACAATAATGAGATTTCCAGAAAATACTATCAACAAGTGTCCCTCGCGACCAAATTTTTAGAAATAAATGATTAAAAGATGCTTTCAAAAGTTGAGAAACAACAACTTATCATCTTCGATATGAATTAAGAAGTATTAATTGATTATTAAATAAGAGAAATTATTTGTGAAAGTTTGTCCAATCAGATCTAATTAGATATTTAAATTTAGGAGGATCTATCTCAAATTGCCAACGAATTTGAATTGACCCCAAGCTGCACATCCAATCAATTACTGTGACACTACTAATTATAGTATCTTCACCACCATTATTATAACATTTTATATAAAAGATTTGGACAATTGCCATGTGCACCTTTAATTCCTCAACCCGAAGAAGATGTAGAATCATAATATAGGTTAGCCGAAATTGAGATTCAAGTCGAGTTGCACTTCCAACAATAACACGCTTTAAATCACTTTCATCTGGGAGTTCATCACGGCACATCAGAATAACAGTACCAATCTTGTCAAGTCCTCTTCTGCCAGCACGACCAGCCATTTGAGTATATTCCCCTGATAGTAGCTGCCTAAATTCCTTGCCATCAAACTTCCTTAGAGTATCAAAAACTACCTGCGGAAGAATATAAAAGCAGTTTACATTAACTGCATCATATCTTAAACTGAAGGTTATAGGAAATATTGTTCAAATAATGCAAAGGAGGAGATATACAGATTGTAGATTTAATAATCATTCTGTATCTGAAACAAAAGAAAAAATTAAAACTAACTACGGGTATTCAACTATAACGAAAGGGCAACCAAGCATGCAAGGCTCACACCAAGTGAGGTCTGGAGAAGTTAGATGCTGTTAAGAACCAGTATCATATTAGAGAGAAAATGGAGAAATTCCCCTGATTATAGAACTTCCAGGTTTTGCACCTCCCAATGCCAAAAGGCCCTACTAACTCTATGCAGTTAACAGGTAATCCACCCTATCAATCCTTCTTCCTCCTATCCACAGGCAATAAGCCTTGTTTCTTATCATCCAGTCTTCAGACTACAACAAACTCATTGAATCTAACTATTAACTAACTCACCCCCTCCCCAACATATACCTATCACATGCACACAATCTTCATCCCACAATTCTAAAGTTATTTACAACATTTGAATCCGCGAATTCCAAGTTACAATGCAGCATCCTTACTATTGCACTTGTCTTGCCCTTTATAATAATCAACCTAAAAATATGCAAAATAAATAAAAGAGACTTTGCTTATCAAAAATAAAAATGAAAGAAAGCCCAAGAGTACATCTAGGTGCCAAAGGCATAGAACATGAGGTAACTGAGGTTAGAATTAGCATATAAAACATTTATTCCCTCACCTCAGGGGTTTCTCATTTCAAACACACAACTTTCAAAGTAAATGTCTATATTTTGTCCTTCCACACTGGAACAATTTCACAGTTCAAAGACTTTGAAAAATACTATAGATACAAAACTATTTGAGAGTTTCCACCTAAGAATTACAAGAGATCTCTAACACACATCCTCATACTGAGGATTGGACATCTCAAACGTGGTACTAAATATTTGTGGGTGCTCTATTAGCCGTTCAATAATAAGTGGCATGATAGACCTAACAAATCTTGTTAGGATAAGTCCGATACCAATTTGAAAAAGGCTAGAGAGATCTTAACTTTAGTCTCCCTACTAATTCAGATTCATATATATAAGGACCAGTGCCTTCGAACAAAAGCTTAAAAAAAGAGAAAGAAATTCCTCCTAGGATTGTACATTACAGATAGATACAACACAAAACAACTTTTGCTCAGAATATAGCAAGCATAGGCAGTTTTCGCCATTCAAAGATATTGGGCAGTTGGTACCTGGGATGAAATTCACACAAATTTAAGGCCTTTCTCTGCCCTTTCATATGGAACAGAATTGACTGCGTCCTGGTCTTTCAAGAATAGTATGTTTAAGGAAAGCTCTTAGTCTGACAATTCTTTAAGGGATTTTCAGGTCAACAAACAGAGAATCAGATACCTCTTTTCTATAATATGTTTGTTTCCTTTAAGAATGATATTTTAATAAAAAATCTTCAATTAAACCCTACCTATGTCAATGAAAACTAAAGCTTTACAAGTTCCCAATACAGTTCTTATCATTAAAATTAAATATTATACATTTCTTTTATTACTTAACAAATGTCTTACTGTTTAACATGAGTACTCTTTCTTGAGAATGGCTTAATTTCTTATTGCAATTTCCCTGAAAGAAGGACTCTAATCTTGCTCGAGTCATTCCTAATTTCTCCTTTTTTTTAAATCTAATATCTTCTACTCCAATCTCAAAGCTTTTTCTTTTTTTCTTTTATAATTTTTCCGAATCTCGAAAAGTTTAAACTAACCTTTGTACAGAGCACAAAACTTATTATTCAAAAAGAACATGTGCTTGATAAAAAAGATACTCAAGAAATCTGAGACTCAAGTAAATCCACATAAATCACAGCAAAAAAATTTATTTAACACAATAATAGTCACTTGTAAAATAATTAAGATAACAGCTTTAATATTAAATAGATTTCATAGAAAATTTCAAAAGAAATTTGAAATGTATATTCAATTTTAGCAGCAACACTGAAAAGAGACTGACTGTTCTAGCAGGTGCATTGACTCCCATTGCAAATGTCTCGGTTGAAAACAAGACCTATAAAAAGAAATAAGTCAAACAGTCAGATAGAAATCTTCAAATAATATAACTACAACCAGGGGGAGAAAATTGTGAACATATGACTCACAAATATAAAGTAATTTGCTGCATCTTTGAATAATAGCTGGGTTTGATATAAAATCTGATAAAACTATGAATGCCAATAAAACAAAAAGGCCTTCTCACCTTGATAACCCCTCGGCAAAATAGCATTTCAACAACTTCCTTTACAATTGGAAGAAGGCCAGCATGATGTACACCAATACCTCTGCGAAGAAGATTCTGTACTCGAACAACCTGTATATCACATAATTAGAGGGGCAGTCACAAAAATACTAAGCCATACACCAACTGACCTGTGGTAAATTTCTATCAGATCCCTTCAGTCGTGAAAATGCTTTGTCGCAGAAAAGTCGGATCTCACTTTTCTCTGAGCTACTAGTGAAGTCAGTTCCAGTCAGACTATCAGCCGATTTATCACAGCGATTCTTTGAAAAACAAAATATAACCACCTGCATTCCCAAACCAAAGATCCAAATAAACAAATAAGTTCTAAAATAGTAACAATAAATCGAGAATAGTAATGCTTTGGCTCCCAGATAATGCTTTAATTCCTTGACCTACGCATACATGGTTTAATAATATCTTAATAAATATTTATTATAATTTATTTATGGATAAATGTTTTTGGAAGTGCATTTGTATAATCAAACAGAAACTTTTTATGTGAAGAATCAAATGCATATAATGCGTCAGTTTGTTTAAACTAAGTGTTGCTCAAATAAGCAATTAAAAAATCATGTATTTAAGAAATTATTATAATTATAGAAATAGGGTACTGATCTTATATAACTGGAAATGTTGTTATAAGGAATAAAGAATTTACTACGAACTTTTTTTTCTATATCATATCTTTATTATTAGAGGATATCAAATCTCCTCTACTTATTTTATTGATTTCTTCTCAATATAAATAAAGCATTTATGTTGTCTCAGAAACATACAGTTTCAGCTCAATGTTTTTCTCTTCCTTAGAGTTTTTCAAACCCACCAGAAGATTTTTCTTTTTTTCTTTTACAAACCTAGGTTTGTTTTCTAGGTTTCAACATCTTTCCTAAGGTTTCTTTATTTTCCTACTTTTTCCTCCAGCTTTCCAGAAGAAAATAAATTCTTCCAACACCACATCAACCTTCAGAATATATTCTCCCACTTGTTCTAATCATATTGTTGGTATTAAGAAGATGAATGGGTCAAACTATTCCGCTTGCGCTTCCAAAGCTGGGTTAAAGTTAAGTGGATTGGGCTACTGTTAGGAACCAAGGAATTTCACACCACGAAAATAGTAAAGAAAATGAGAAAACAATAGAATTTCTGAATGAAAACTCGTAGTCAATTCTGTAGCAGTAGTTTACACAAAATTTACAAAGGAAGCACTCTTCCTTTCACACAGGAATATCCTGTCAACAATCAACCTTCCAAAAGTCCCTTCCTCCTAATCCAGTTGGTCTTTAAATAGACCAACCCATCCTAACCAACAAAACTGCCCTGCACCCTTTTTATTTAATTTTCTCCTAACATAAACTTTTCATCTTTTCTCATTTCCTATGGGTCTAACAGCTACAAATCTCATCTCACTACCACTCATAAATTTGTTCCTATAAAACACTCTGAACAATGGATAAAGATTGTTGCTCAACTCTATAGTATTATTAAGTCCACTATTCAATCTTCACTCAAACCTATTTTTTGTCATCATGAGAGGTGTGCATCAGTTTGGAGACACAAAAATGATAAATGTTAAGCTTGTAGACACACTGATGGATCCAGTGTCAAACTTGAACTTTGACCAAGGAGAACCTTATTCTGATCCTGGGAGATACAAAAGGTTAATTGGTAAGCTAAATTACCGCATTGTGACCCATCCTAACACCGTCTTTGCACTAAGCGTAGTAAGTCAATTTCTAAACTCTTTGTGAAGACCATTGAGATGCAGCCACACAAATCCTAAATCATATTAAGAAGACTCTTGGAAAAGGCCTGAAGATTAAGGAATACTCAAATTGTTGGGTATTCTAGCGTTAACTGAGCAGGGTCACCAAGCAATAAACGCTCTACTTTAGGGTATTGTGTTCTTGTTGGAGGTAATTTAATATCATGGAAAAGTAAGAAACAAAATGTTGAGGTAAAGTCAAGTGCAAAAGCATAATACAGGGCAATGGCATTAGTCTCATGGCTAAACAACTCCTCAAAGAGCTTAAGTTTGAGGAGAGTTCCTAAATGCACCTTGTTTATGACAATCAGACAATATATCACATTGCCTCTGCAACCTACCTTTCATAAGAGAACCAAACAAGTTGAGGATAATTGTCACCTCATTGGATAAAAAACTGGAGTCTATAGACATCACCAATGGATTTGTCAACTCTAATGAAGAATTGCCTGACATATTCACCAAATGTGCCATTAAAATCTTATAGAAACTAAAATTGCAAAATGACAAAAGTATGGGGACCAAAACTGGATTTAAGCCTAACTTAAACGAAGAAACCGATTGGGAAATATAAGGAAATATGGATAGCCATGAAATGGAGAAACAAATCCTAGGACATATTCTAAAATATTTTAAGATACAAATTAATATTATCGAAATGTTTTTCCTATAATCTAATAAATCAAACATTCTCAGCAAATAATAGCAGCCAATAATAAAATAGAGCAAAAATCACAAAAATGGAGCTTGGTAAAAATATTTCTAGTTCACAAACAATTAAATCCTCAAGTTGTTATCACTAACAACTCTTGGAAATGATTAAACAATTGATTTTCCTTAATTGTAAAATAATTTTACCAATAATTTCTTTTGTAGTTTTTGCTTAAAATATATTAATATGGAGCACAATCAACATACAGGCAATAATGACTTTTTGGAGAGTTTGTTGATAAGCATCAACCACATCGAAGCATCTGCTCTCCTCAATTCCCAATTGCTCTGGCCATTGCTATTATTTTGATAGCCTCTACCAGTTCCAGAGAAATTAGCTCCATGCTGCTTCATGCGAGATGTATTTTCACGTTTTGGACCTCTAGCATTGTCATGACCCGCCGAAATACCCGTCTTTGGTCCAGAAGCACCACCAGCAGTCAAATTCCTTTTTCTTGAAACTTCTTTAGCAGCTTTCAATCCCTGAGGCAGAAATGTTTCACTTTCACAAATTTTGTAAAGTTCTCCAGAATGAAACAGGCAGTGCTCCAATGGGACAGGTCTTTTTGTTGTTCTGGTGGAAAAATTGATCATTATAGCAGCAAAAAAAAACAAAACAGTTGAGAATCACGAAAAAACTCATAACTCCTATTTGATGCACTAAATGTAGATTCTAGTCTTATAGTGTTAATTTTTAAATACAACAACACTACTGACTACTCCACTTGAAATTGAAGGAATTCATAAATTTAAATGACATCCTAATAGCATCCGGCTTTTAATTTGAAAAAGGAACAGATATTTTTTCTGTAATCTTGCATATTTTAATATGTTTAAATATACTATTTCACTGACAGCATTTTCAACTGCTAAATGCCCCTCTGATGACCATTGTAAGATAGAATCATCACTTACCCTGTAACCCTAATTTCCTTTTGTTTTGTCCTGCCAATCCAATCAGCAAATTCAATAGTATTAGGAACCTGCAAAATACTTCCTTTTAGCATAATGACAAATAGCCTTGCTGAGATAACATAAGGTAAAAGGTGGGGAGAGAAATCTGAACACAAATATATTTGTAAGAGAAACAAATTTAATTATAATATATATATAACTTCACAGGATAGTGTTACAATTTTTAAAGAACATTTTTATTTTTCTGCAATTATAATGCTCCATGTGCTTTGAGATACAGAAAGAGATTAAGCCTTGAGAGTATCAGGACACGTGCATTTACACAGAATATCCCGCATAAATCTCAAGTAGGATAAATGACGACCAACTTATACCGTGGCAGAAAGGAGGACGATATTGATGTGTCTCGGAAGCATGATAATTACTTCTTCCCAAACAACTCCTCTATCAACATCATTGACATAGTGCACCTCATCAAATATAACCTACCACATTTATGCCGGGAAAAAACAAATATGAGTTGTTATAAATTCACGAGTCTTTTCATAGTTGATGAAAAACCAAAATGTTACTTACCCATTCGATGTCTCGAATGATATCGGCACCCCGGTAGAGCATTGATCTTAAAATTTCTGTGGTCATGATGAGACAAGAAGCCTCTGGCCTCAAGCTTACATCCCCAGTAAGTAGCCCAACATCAAACTTTCCACAGAAATCTCTATATTTCTGATTGCTGATTGTTTTTATTGGAGCAGTATACACAGCTCTAGTGCAATGCTGCATTGTTAAATTTCAAACGGAAAATTTCAACTGAAGTTATTCATTCTTCTTGTGAAGATTAGTAAAATTTTAATAAGGGAAAACTTAACAATATTATAAGACTAGGTCAAATTTTCATCAGGATAGTAGAAAAAAAGCACTGTTAAATATAAATGGTATTGAACAATATGGTTCATGACTTCATGCAATTACACTGCCTGGAAGCAAAAGAAAATAAACAAGAAACTACATAAATAGTAAAAAATCCGAACATACTTTTGATGCTAAAGCAAATGCATATTCAGCAACTACTGTTTTTCCAGCTGATGTGTGAGCAGCCACAAAAACAGATTCCCCCTTCTCAAGATAATAAATAGCCTACAGTTATAAAAGAATCAAAAAAGAAATTATAAGACAAATATAAGTCATGTATATTCATGCTAGAATTGAAAAGAGAATATAAAACAAGTAGTGACTATTCATAGTTTAAAATAAATGATAAAATTTAGACATCGAGAAAGAATAATCTTCTCTCAGTTGGAAGCTACAATGAACATAGATTTCGTTTCTTTTATAAATTGATCATAGATTTCTTATTTGTTAAAACAAAAATTATTGAAAATTTGACTGATGCGGCTCCTCCTAATGCACATGACCCGATAGGGCGAATGTGCAAAGATCAAGACAAATGATTCCAATAACCAAATATCATGGCAACCCCTCCGCTCAAGAATTTGGAACAAGGTGACATCCCAATCCGAATCATCATACAATCAACTGAACATATTAGGAGAAACATGTGATAATTACTAACAATACAAAGAAAATTCATCAAAGTAATAAACTAGATAAGAAAAGAAATAGAAAGTATGAAAACAGGTACCAAAGTAGAAAAAACATACTATTTATCATATTAAAGATAAGATATAAAATGAAAGTGTGAAATAAACTGTTTAACTCAAGTTCATTGGTAGAATCTTGCAAAGTTACGACATTAATTAATATAGATTGCAGCCCTCAATAACTGGTTACTTTAAAAAGCTCTGGGGATATTTTCCGACAAGTGAGAAGTACACAATCAAAAGTAGTTTGATTTATACAATCAAAAGTGGCAGAAAAATGAGGGTAAAATGATTAGTTTTACTTTTCATAACAAATCAAAAGTAGGGCAGGAAAACAATCAAACATGGGTATTTTAGCTTAATTTTAACAGCGTCAATCCTATAAAACAATTATTTCATGCAAGTGTATGTAGTTTCAATCGTAAGTGCTTAAGTACGGTCACTGCACCCTGATGACAAATATGACGAAAATTAGCATGAATGAATACCTCCTTCTGAAATGCATCCAACTCAAAGGGAAACTCTAGTGCCATGTCAGGAACAAGTTGATGAAAGCAATCTACAATTCGATCACTGGATTCATGCATAGCCCACGCCTGCAAAGAGGACAGGTTTCCTATCTTAAGGATTTCAAGTAACATACAACAACAAAAGCCTTTCCCACTAGTTGAGGTAACATCGTGTCGCAAAAAGCAACAAAGTTGTGTTGTGATGCATAACAATGAACACGAAGAGTCATTTTAAGCACAGCCACTTACTTCCTTCTTCTGTTGTTCAATTTCATCACTAAATCCATCCAAATGCAATTTGGATCCTTCTGAGTCAACTGACAAAATATCATCAAGTGACATTTCACTATCATGCAGTTTACTTGATACCTCAGTTGTCCCAACTTCAGCTTCCAATACAACAGCCTCCACTTCTGATGAATGACCTTAACAAACAACAAAATCATTAACAAAAAATGTAAAAAATTGTCTGATCTAACGAAGGTCTGTATTGACCAGAATGATTCGGTCCATTTGGTTATACTTTTTTTAGTACAGTGCAAGAATTTCAAGACAACAAATGTTGGTACGAAAACTGCAGTTAGTGTAGGTCAGTTACCATCTTGCTCTTGTTCTCCATCAGCATCCTCTTCCCAAGCCTTCTTAAACAAGTCATCAAACTGTACGGACAATTCACTCTGTCCCAGCATAATTTAAGCAAATCATTTAAGAAAATATAGTAGATAATACATATATTTTCTTCTAAATATAATCAAAAAAATGCGTCCTTATGTTGACAATCTCCCAAGAACTGACACCATCTAGCATAGGGAGTAGGAGGCCTAAAATTCCTCTTAAAATAATATAAATGAAATGGCTCTTCAAAAATTTGGATGAAAAAAATGGGAAAAATGATTAACTAACCAATTTTTCAACCGATGAACTCTGGATAGAATTGGCTTCCTTGCAGACATTCCATGAGCATAGATAGGACTTCAAAAAAGATACAAAAAATAAGTAAAATGTGAGTTATATTGAATTCCAGTTTTGGAATAAGTTAACACATAAAACAAACAATTATTTTCCTCAAAAATGTCAAATAAATAAATAAATAACCTTGAGCTCGCCAAAGTCCAACCCTTCCTTTAAGCTTGGAGGAATTGTCTGAGCACGACCACCATTGAAAATTTCACGCACCCAATCACCATTTGAAGCACCTTCTGGAAGAATTCTTTCTACGCTTCTGGAATCATCCAAACCTCCTGGACGGAAAGGACGATTATTAATGCTTCCCCTAACAAAGTCCTTTCCAGAAGTGCGTGGTAATGGCCCAGATTCGTCGGCTCCCAAATTCAGATCTGATACATCCACCTAATACAACATTATATACACTACCGATAAAGTTGGCAAAATCAATTAATATTGACTCTAAACTAAATTTGTTCTAATTGTTAACCAAACTTTCCATCACGGATTTGGAATTTGCAATTTCATATAAGAACCTCCCACCTCCTCAAATTTTGGTTCCCATATTCCTTCAACCGATTCATTGTTTGAACGTCGAAATGGTGGTTCCCAAACTGGAGTGACCACAGTTCGTGGCAGTGATGGCTCAAGAGGAACTTCAGACCTGTCAAACCAGTCAAATTCCCACTGTCTCCCAACTTTTTCTGGTGAAAATTCATCAGGATCCAATCTCGGCTGGAGATACGTCTCTTCTATGTACTTCTTTATAGATTCACGTGTCTCACTAGGAAAGGCAGGTGGCTGAAATGAAGTAGGAAAAGGTTACCCATGGGAATATAAATCAAGCTCAGGCTTCAAAGATTACCATGTTTAGGAACTGCATAATTTAGGAAAAACAGTCCTTTCTCAAAAGTTCGCTTAGGAAGCTGTACAGAAAAAATAATTATTTTTCCAAAATAAATAAACCAAGAACATGCAAATTCAAGGTATTAAAGCAAGGCACCATAGGTAAAACTAAAACCCAGCATCTAACTTGCTCATTATGATGACATGAAGTAACTTCAATGTTAATAAAATGACAAGCTGCTAGCCTTTGATACCCTTTCGGTAAGCTTGAAAATAGGAATTTGGAGGGAAAGGGAAGGGAGGATAAATTTTCATTTTTATAAATATTCTCTAATTTTACAGTTTCTTAAACTAAAAGAAACAAAACTATATATCAGCATAGCTTTAATGTGTTCGCATCCACTTTAAACACACACGTCGCATCATTTTCAAAATTTAAATATAAATATTTTGCTTCTACCTTGACATGAATCCCTGTTAGTAGGCACCAAACCAAACAACATAATGCCCTAATCATCTGTCCATTTGAAAAACATTAAGTGACTCGCTTAATTGAAAAACAAAAGAACTTGTTTCACTCCATAACACACTTCCAAACATATTCTTAGGGTTTTGTAAACCAATAACTTTAGTGCCCGATCGTTTCAAAGTTACAAAAAATTGATTTCAATAAAAATGATTTTGAATAATTGAAGTTTAATCCTAACAGTGAGATTAGAGCGTGTATCCAAATTAATATCAGTCACAAAATTAAAAGTTGAAACGAGTCCAGTGTAGGGAATCAATTCCTAGTGTAAAGTCTACCATACGAACTCGTAACTGTTACTTTTAGTCTGTACACTACTCTATGGAAAAGGAAAACCTGGCACAGCTACAAAATTGAAAATATCTCATAGAATATATGACAGAATACGTTAATTAAGAAAATACATCGAATAATTACACAAAGAGAAAACAACACGAGATAATCAGAAATATTATGTGGTAATTGGAGCGTTAATGAGACGTAGCATGCGGCAGCAAAAAAACCTAGAGAGTGGGAAAATGGAGTAAACGGAGAACACGTGAAGCGGTGACTAACCGGAATGAAATCGGGAATGGAACGGAGCGGGTTGTGGCGCTCCGGCGTGGTGAGCGGCTCCAGTCTGAGGTGGCCGCTGTGGCCGGAGAAGCCCACCCGGAAAGCGAGCTCGTTGGCTGCATAGATTGGATCCATTGCGAAGGCACTGTGTGTGCGCGCTCTCGCTAGTTCTATTTATACCACGGCTATTGCTATGCTCACTCACTGGTTTACTCATTCATCCTCATTGAGTGAGTCTTTATTTGAGAAAGAACAAGGGCTTTGATTTTCGCGGGTTTTAGATGATTGTTACAGCATGGAGTGAAAGTGCGATGCAAGTAAAGTATTTTCTGCTTTTTTTTATTGTTCCGTTTTAGGGTTTTAAGAATATAAATAGAGGAAATATATTGGAAAGATAATAAAGACATAGAAATTGACAGAGAAGAGACCTCTTGTGCACTATGATGGAAAGAAAACAAGGGCAAAATCATCAATAAACTGACGGATTGTTTATAAAGAAGTTTAAACTTTGTAATATTTATCTGTCAGTATAAAAAAATATTTGTTTGAGTATTTAATAAAACTTGATATGTAAATAGTTGAAATATTTTCGAGTTATTTATATATAAAATATAAGAGATGACAATTTTTTCTTTCAATAAGAATTTGACATGATTTGTTGAAAATTTATACAAAAAATAGTTATGTTGGTATAAGATTTTCTAGCTCAAATCTAGACAATAAAATTAGGTGTGACAATGTATAAAATCATGTTCAGAAATTTCTGATAACAAAATAACTCTAATAAACAGAATCTCACGTCTTAATAGTAATTGTGAGTTTGGTAAGATCTCAAAAAAGTAATTCATAGAAGAACATTTTGTTAATAAAAAAAGTGTGTTGAATAAGATATATTATTTCATACACTTCTATAATAATAACATTTTATCATCCTCCAAAAGGTACTTGATAATGAATGATAGTTTAAGATTGTTCATAGGTTTTTATTGGCGAGGACGAACCAAGGCTGGACTTAGCTCTAACGCAGTCGATCGAAGAAAGATTGTCAAGATCTCCCGAGAAGTCAATTAAGAGTTCTCATTCTGCAAGACTTCAACTCCTCACCTCAATGTTGAGCTGAAAGCATACATGTAAGGCTTTCCCCCATTCAATGTCGAGGTCATGGAAGTACAATTCCCTGACAAGTGGAAGTGGCCAAAGGTGGATTCATATGATGTGACCTCGAATTCGAATGCACACGTCAAGACCTATATGACCCAGGCCAACCTTTTCTTTGGAGACCTAAGGGTGCACTGTAGATTGTTCCCTATCACACTCAAGAAACCAGTCCTCGAGTGGTATTATTCACTACCACAAAATTTGGTTGATTCATTTTGCACTATGTTCGAAGTTCATAACTCGGTTTATAGACAACAAACCGATGGTTATCTCCTTAGCCTCGCTCTAGCATGTGACTCAAGGCAAATATGAGTCACTTAGACAGTACATGGATCGTTTTGCCAAAGCCAAATAATTATACTTGGTCATTATGTCGAGTTGCAATAAAAGCCAAGATCGTCAACGTTATTCATACACAACTCAATATTAGTTAAACATTCGTTATATCATAAAACTACCAAAAGTAAACGAATAACACTTAAACCTTTAACAAAATCATATTCATTATGTTCAAACATCTAAATGAGTTAGTCGTCAACGAGCTCGCCATAAACGATGCTTTCTCTAAGGAAAACCCAAAAGAATCTGAAGAAAGCTCAAAGTATGTAGCTTGTCAAACCGCCTATTGAAACCCTTTTGAGCACTCTTGTAGTCCAGTCTCAGTAGGATCTCTCACTTGAGCCCTTAGCTCTGTCTCTCTCTTCTTTAAGCTTTCCTCACTCTTCTTCAAATTCTCATTGACACCCCTGAGTGAGGAGAGTTGGTCCTCAATGATCTTTACTGGGTCTCCATGACCTTCATTTGGGCCTCTATCACCCTCCTTTGGTCCTTGGCCGCCTTCAGTTCGACCTCGCCCCGTTCTTTAACTTCTTCAATCCCCTTGGTGTACTCAACCTCGAGGTCCTTCGACCTTTGTTCAACGTCTTCCCTCTTAGCCATCTCCCACCCCAACTCGGATTCCAGAGTCTTGATTATGCTTTGACCTTGTTCAATCTCCAACGACTTCAAAACAAGGGATTCCGAAGCCTCATTCTTCTCTTGGAAGAGCTATTGAACTTGTGCCTCCAACGAGCAAATCTTAGCAGAATCGGTTTTGTTAGCTCTCACATGCTCAACTATGGCCATGAAATGAGCCAACATCGCGAAAGCCGAGTCAAGGACTCCGTCTACCCCACGGTATTCAACAACTCAGTATAAAAGGGAGATGTAAAAGATTGAGTTACCTACTTGCCACCGTACCAAACTTGTCTCCAAATTTAGGTGTCACAACGAGTCATTTTCAAATTTGGTGGTCGCAACGAAGTCTACTTGAGTGAGTGGGCCTTGCCCAAAGTAGAATAACCCAGGGAGATTGGGCAAAGTAGGGATCTGTATCGAAGGAGGCATGGGAAGTGGCGAGAACGTGTGCAGCCGAGGTACGAAGCTCCTCACCACTCTGCTCGAACTTGGCCCAGCAGAACGAGAAGGCGAGGAGGACACTGAAATCGGGGTGTTCACGGCCACCGCAACTACTACAGTAGTCAGAGGTTGGGGGCTTATGATTTGCATGTTGAGGGGCACCTCCTCACGACGAGTTAAGGACTCCCCAATCTCCATTGACCTTGCCTCAGGCTGCGACCGCACGACCTTACTCTTTTTAAGAGGAGTTTGAAACTTCACCAATTTGTCATCCAGAGGAGGGGCGTCGACTAAAGAACGGAGCACCTTGTAATCAATTTTGCTCATGATATCTACAAAAGCAAAAATAACAAAAGGTCAAATAACAATCACAAATACAAGTCACACAAAATTCAAAGTTGTGCTACTAAGCTCACCCTTGAAAACGGTGTCTAGGTCCTCAATAAGGTGGCAGTCATTAACGCCTTGCTACTTATCGGTCGAGGAAGACGCCTGAGCATTTCTATATCTTGTCTCTCCTCAGTCGATAGCATATACTCTGCCCTCTGATTTAAACTTTTTTGGGATTTGCTAGTAAATATCTTTAAAGTTTTTAAAGGATGAGGAGTAAAGGGTGGAGAGTTGGTCGTATTGAGTTGCACTCAAAGAAATCCAACCTATCTCAGCCTCGTACTTAAGTTAGAAAGAATACATTAATTTATTTACAATTTGCTCTATATACAAAAAAGATCACAGAGAACTTGAAAAGACTTAAAAATGGCTTGTTGTTTGTATGAAGTTGGTTAGGTGCCACATTCATCGTTGTTAGCATTTGACACTCAAAATCAGATAGAGGAAACTGGATATAAAAATCATTGAACATATACTTATATACATAAGTAAAGTCGTTGGAATTCATAGGAGGATTCATATATACTCTCTCGGACCTCTTATAGCCAACAATGGCAACGTGAGGGGTGATCTCCTCTAAGTACACCTCATAGATGTCCACCATTTGCTTCAAATAAGCAGTGGTGAACTTAGAAGAAAAAGCAAGTAAAGCTCAACCACACGAGTTGTACTCCACCTGCCCAGCTCAGTAATTACCCAGGTTTGTTACTATAGACTTGGGCTTCTAAGTTCATAACAACTCAGCTCAAAACCTATATATATCACTTGCTACAGGAAGTGTTATTCACTTCCCACCTAGCCTTTCATACTTATCATTAATACACTATCTCTTACTCACCTCATTAATCACTTATTTACTTTATCCTCAAAGTATCTTATGAATATAGACCTTTCTGCCAGATCTTGAAACTACAACCACTAAAATTTTCAGGTACTCAGATTTGAATCAAGTCGATTTTGGCGGATCTTATCAAAACACCAGTTCAAATCTCAGTAAAAAACACCATATATTTTATATATTTTTATGAAAGTCACCAAATTGTTTTTAAGTAAATAGAGAAAAATGAATAAGGACATCAGAAATATTGTCCTTTTATAGTGATTTTACATTTTTTTTATTTAAGTGTCAATCTTTGGGAGACGGTTTCCTTTTTGTTCTAGACAAGAATAACGTAACTATTCCTTACATGCATAATACGTCGCTTTAATTTTGTTGTAGTTTATATATTTTGGGTAATCATTTATCTAGCGATGATATTGATACTTTCATCACCAAAAGTTTTTACTACACAAAACTGTGCGTTGTTTTATTGTTATCCTTCTTGTTATTATGTTATGAGATATTCTCGTTATGCATATATGATAATAGACGTATGAAAGAAAAATAAAAATAATACAAGTACATTGTGTAAGTTAACAAAGTGAACATTTCTTTGATATATTATAATTGCAATCCATTAATTACAGTTTAAAGTGAACATTCATTAACATCACATCTGTTACATTTTTCATAAACATTTGTAAAGAATGTCATTTATTATATTTACAATTTATTTATTTTAAAAGTTTAATTAATTTTTTACATACATTAAAAGCTTTTCTATTTATTAATAAATATTTAAAAGTCTGTAAAAAATACAGTTGCATGGATATGAACACTGTTCATGACAAAAGAAAGATACCAGCAGAACACTCTTATGCATGGCAAAGAAAAGAAAAATACGAGACCAGCAAAATAAAACGAAAACTGTATTGAAATCCAGAACTTAAAAAATCCTCTCCCAATCCATGCTTTTTCCGATCCTCTTCTCCTTTTTTCTCTTGTTTGATATATTTTTTTTAGTGCTGCTCGTCTCCCTCTCAGTCTTTTATGTTGCTTTGCTTATCTCTCTATTAAGCTTTTACCTCTATTTTAACTTTTATTTCTCTCTTTTTGTGTATTCCTGTTTCTTTCTTCCTTTTCTTTTTATCCTCTGTCTGAAACTGTATATGAGAGGTTGCAAAAGTAACAGTTGTCGTCAGGGAGGGGTTGCACAAGTGAGTGAAAAATGTACTCAAGAGATTTTTAGCATATTTTTTTAATTAATAAATCATATTTAAGACAAGAAAAACATTTTATGTAATCATTTTGAAGATTTCTCACAATATACAAAAACATATTTTTATATTTTTTAATTTATTATTTTGTAATATTTTATTATATTTTTAGTCAAATAAATTATACTATTTTATTCAATATGTTTTAAAGTTTTGTCAAATTGAAAAAAATTATTATATTTTCAATGTAATTCATTTTTAATATTTTTATTTTTTAATTAATTACATTTTATTTTACTTAAATTTTTTAGTATCCAGCTAAAATTGGATGTTAGTAAGTGTACAAATTATTTTCATTAAAAGGTTGATGAATAGGCACTAGGTACGATGACATCTTGAATCCGTTATTTGACAAATAGGGGAGAGAGGGAAATAATGCATTACTGGTTTTTTTATTAACACTCTTATTAACACTATTCTTTTCATAATTTTTGACATTGATACAAACTAATAGTTTCCTTTATAATTTACATAGATTTTCATGCTCGATATTGCATAATTGAAAACATTAATAAAAAGTTAATAACATAATTAATTATATTAAAAATATAATCAAAATTATTTATTAGGATATAAAATTATATGGTAATTGTTTTTGGAAGAGATTGGTTGGCTCTCTCTTGATGTTGCTCCTTTCTTGATTATTTTATGTGTAAAATAGAATTGGATGAAGAGTGCAAATAATTTAGGTGAGAGTTTAAAAGTATTTTGCTTAAAGTGACTGAATCTATATTTATAGACATTATATTGAGCCTGAAGAGCTTTGGGCTTATACTATTCTGTTATAATTTTATAAAAAAATTAGGATTTGTACATACCTGTAATATTATCTCTTATGACAAAACTATTCCGTAATACGCATCTATTTAATATAAAATGATTATCCCAAATTACAGACATAATATCAAAGTTCGACTTGAAATATTTACCGGTCGGCCAATCTTACCTGATGACCATATAGTAATGTAATACATCTTCCATCCACCATAACCTAATCCATGACCGGTCTGGTCATTATAACATCATTTAGATGATACAAAATATCGAAAGATAAAGATGGAAATTCAATAATATTGGAGGTGAAAGAGGAAAATATGGGGTGTAAAAAGTTAAAAGCACAAATTCTTACAGGCCCAATGTCTTTGAAGAATTCAAGCGAGTTTAATTCCGCTTTGGCGTCCGATTCTCCAGAAGGCTCCAAAGAACCGCAGCCTCACGCTTCTTCCTCCTATATAAACCTCTTTACCATCGCATTTTTAATCTTTTTTCTAAACGCACTTGTCTCATTATTGTTCACCCACAAAGTTGTGCTTATTCCTCTCCATCTTTCAACAAAGCAAGTCCTCTTGGTTCATCTGCTGTTGTGGTAAATCTTAATTTTCATCATCTTTTAAATCTCTGGCGAAACATTCATTAATTTCATCTTCAATATTTTGGAGTATTGTTGCATGATTTTTCTTTGCGACAATTGAATTTGTTCTTCTCATGGCTTTAGAATTCGTTCGTGTTGATTTGTCAAGATGCTTGGATTTATTATTCTTAAATTTAGATCGAGAGAGATTGTGAAATAACCGTCTTTAGTTTTAATAGTTTGTTTTTAGTTTCTGAGAGATTTTATAGAAGGTTGTTTTGGAATTTTGTTGAATTATGTGTGTGTGATCACTGATGTTACTATTGATTAGACGATAGAAGTAATATGATTTGAATGTACAATCTAAAATTTTAGATGACAATTTAATTCTTCGAGTTTATTGAAAGCTTTGTTGCGAAGACACGTTTATAGTTGTTAGTTTTGCTTATTTATTGGGATGCATGTGGTGGTTGTGGAAATTTAATTTTGTGTCTGTCGGATCAAATATTGTTTTGACAAATTACAAAATATCTTATGTGAATTTGACCATTGCCCTGTGCCACTACTAATATACAATTTTTGGCTTTTTGGGTTACTCTTGCTTGCAGATGTCGTACTCACGGAGGTCAAGGTTAGATTCTCGTTCAATTCTAGTTTAAGTTATTATTTTTTTCGTGTGGCATGTGTTTTTGCTTATGGGTTTTCTCATTTATCCTTTATTAGGTATTCTCCATCTCCTTCTCCATACAAGCGATATGGTAGGTCTGTGTCCAGGTCTCTCTCAAGGTCCATATCCAGAAGCCGATCAAGGTAGGGTTCTCACTGTGAACTTTTTAAAATATTTTTCATTGAATATAATTTGTGTAGAGTCATTTGAATGATGTATGATTTAAGGTGTTCAATATATAATGGTTTAAACTTTTAAACTGAGGTTCGATAGAAACAACTAGCCGCACTAAATATTAGTCAATAGTAGATGGGTGCATGGAGTGACTGACGATGTGAGGGCCTTGTTTTAAGAGTGTGATAATGGAGCCACACAACACTTCAGGATGATATATAGAGTGAGGGGCCTTAAACTCCCTGTCTATAAAAATGTAAAAAGCAATGGGACGATCAAATAAGATTTAATTGTAGTTTTACTTCATTCAGGTGTTTTACATCCAATAATCTATTGATGTGCATATTTGTCTTTCATTTTTATTGACGAGAATTATTGGGAAAAATAGTAAATTGTTGAATTATGGGATTTGATTCGTACAGGTGACATGGAATTGATTTAGGGAATAGGGTATTATATTCATTCTCGTATTGTATGGTTGAAAGACTTTTCTGATTTCTTGCAATACGGTTATTAACTTGCTGCACCATATTCATTCCATAACGAATTGTGTGATACTAACAGTAACTGTCTGTTGGTAATCTTGCATGTTTGTTGCCTGATTATGCATTGGTGTTTAAGTTGCTCTCTTATTGTGATTTAGGAGTGTATCAAGGGATGCAGAAAATCCAGGAAACAATCTGTATGTGACAGGATTGTCTCCTAGGATCACCAAGAGGGAACTGGAGAAGCATTTTGCTGCCGAGGGAAAAGTAAGATCTTCAATCCATTATATGCCTGCTGTTAGTTTAATAATGTGTTGAAGAGCCTATCATTCTGTGGAGATGTAAATACTGTCTTTCCACTGTTTCTTACTTGTAAGTTATTATTTTTAGGTGATAGATGTACATCTGGTGGTTGACCCTTGGACAAGGGAATCCCGTGGGTTTGGTTTTGTGACAATGGAGACTGTTGAGGAAGCTGATCAATGTGTAAAGTATCTGAATCGCTCTGTACTTGAAGGGCGTGTCATAACCGTGGAGAAGGTATAGCCTTTGAGCAATGCTGCCCTATTTTGTGGCTTGGATTCTTATTTGATTTGAAATCGTTCAACTCCAATGCATGGAAATTATATGGGTGACTGGTTCTTTAGTTCTTCTGAGTTTTGAAAGTTTTGTGCTTTCCATTTGAAGTTTCTGTGGCAGCAGGTTAGCTGTGTGAAGCAGCTCTTCATCAAACTCTCAAATCACAACTAAACAAACAAATCAAATACACCACCAAGTATCAGATCATTAGGGTTGTATGCCCTGCATTTCTCTCTCTCTTTTTTTGAGTTTATATCCTATTATCTCATGTATTGTAAATTTGTGATTCAAATGATTCTCCTCTCACAATTGCTGTTTGTCTACTTTTGGGGCCAACATGCAACTTTTTTTTTGTTTTTTTATCTCATATTGATGCTATTATTGTTTATTTATTTGTGAATTGCAATACCCTATATTCATGCTGTTTTTTGGCTTTTATTGCAGGCCAGAAGGCGACGTGGTCGAACCCCAACACCAGGGAAGTATCTCGGGCTGAGAACTGTTCGTGGTATGTTTTCATAATCGTTATCTCTTCACATCTATCTATTTATATATTTGATTATCTTCCTAATTCCTATTGTTACATATAGGTCGACGTCGCTCTCCAAGTTACTCTCCTCGTCGCTCCCCTAGCTATTCTCCTTACAGAAGAAGCTACACTCGGTCTCCCTATTCTTCAGACCGAAGTAGGAGTCGTTCTTACTCTCCTGACTATGGGCGGAGGCGTTCATACTCTCCATATTACTCTCAGAGAAGGAGGTCTTACTCTCCATATTACTCCCACAGAAGGAGGTCTTACTCTCCATACTACAGCCGCTACAGGTCTTATGTCCGATATGATCATTATCGACACAGGTCATATTCTCGCTCTCGCTCTCCTTATAGCAGGTCTCCTGTCAGCATGCGTGACAGATCATACTCTCCTTATGACTCCCGATATGACTTGCCTGATGGACGCTCCTACAGAAGGAACCGTTACAGGTCTGCTTCCAGAAGTGCCTCACCCGATGATCGATATTATGGAAGGCATCGGTACAGGTCTGTTTCTCACAGTGCCTCACCTAGGCCAAGGAGAAGGTCAAGGAGGAGCTACTCGCGGAGCCCCACTCCTGTTTCAAAGAGGAGAGACTCGCGAAGTGTGTCCCCCAGGTCAAGGAGGAGTCATTCAAGAAGCTCCAAGAGAAGTGCCAAAGATTCCAAACATGTGTCAAGACGCTCCAGTGTGGTAGCAAGTTCAAGATCGGTATCCAGGTCTAATACTCCAAGATCTTCCTCTCCTTCAACTTGAAATTTGATGGTCCTTGTCAGCTTAACATCTTAGGCTTATTGTAGATAATATTATTAGTGTGGTGACATATATATGCAGTAGTTATATAGATGAAGTTTTCGTTTGGTTCTATTTAGGACTTTGACTAAAAACTATGTGATCCTATTCCTAGTTGTACGGGATTGAAATATTATGTTGCTCTGTCAGTGTAGATGATCTTATTTCGTACCTTGGTTTGGTTTCATTTTTGTTTTTCCATTGCTACTTTTACTCTGTGATGGCTTTCCTTCTACTGTTTATACTATGTGATGACATAGTCTCGATTGCGCAGGGTGTTATTATAGGTACTTTTTTCATTGTTTTAGATATTATACTTGTACACATGCTGTTCTGAGGGAACAGATAATTAGGTGCTTTATCTCAACTATGCACTTTGCTCCTTTTCGAGATCTGCTTTTGATTTGAACCGTGGTCAAGTTTCGTACTTTTAAGTTTTTAACATTACCAAAATAGATATTCTTTTCATCTTTGTTTTTAATGATTTATTAGCAAAATAATTATTTCAGTGCACGAAATATTGAAACTATTTTGTTAGAGAATAAAATTGGGGTTGCGTTAAAGAATAATTCTATCAACTTAAAGCATTCTTGAATTTCGAATTTCATCTCTGTATTGGAAGGTAATATTTTATCTTTTTTTATGAAAAAAATAGTAGACATTACATTTGCATTGAAGGTTAGTTGAGCTGGGAGAACAATTTCTTTCTACATGATGTGATGTATAATGGGTGAAGTATAAAGTGGAATGAAATGATAAATTTATAAATAATTTGATTGATAATAAATTTTTATATGTTTAAAAAATCATTTATAAAATAGGTTTTAAAAGTAATTTTATTTTATATTAATTTTTTAATAATTATTAAAATAAAAAAGTATTCCTAATCAACTATGGAACATATAATGATTATGAGTTTCTATAAAAAGATGAAATTAAAAGAATAAAAACATGGAACATATAGTCTAACATTTGTTACTCTTTATTTTCTTTTTCTTTGAAAGTCGAAAGGGTGCTGTGTAATCATTGAAATAAAAATGATGTGAGTGAGTGAGATTTATATATTAAATTAAATTAAGAATAAATTTGATATTGAAAAAAAAAATAAGATTAAAATTTAATAATAAAATATATTTAGTAAAATTAAGTATAAATTGGATATTTGAATTTAATTACTAATATAGAAATAATTTAAAATAAAATTGAAATTTAGCAATAGAAAGAAAAATTTAAAAATATTATATAACTTTTTAAATAAATTTATTATTAGTTTTTAAATTATATTTAAGTAATTTTTCTTCACAATATTAACTATTATTCTATTCAAATTAATTTCACAATTATTCAATTACTTAATCAGAATTAATTTCAACCATTACATATTTATTAATAAATGTTGTAATTATTTATTTATTTTAGTTGTACAATAACAACATCAAATGAAAATAAAGGAAGAAAGGAATAAGTGGAGAATATTAACCATGCAGTATTCTTACCATGTTAATTAACTTATTAATTGAAATTTTAGTTACACAACTTCATCTAGTAAATTAAAACTGTGTTCTTTTTTCATGATTTTATTTTATGTTAAATTAAATTATGTAATAAGGACATTGTTTATTCACAACAACATGATTTATTTTATACACCAGTTATCCATATCTAAAAATAAATAAAAAAATATATTATTTTAGAAATTTTAAATAAAAATTATATCACTTTGGGAAATTTGCCTATTAAAGAAATCATCAATATGTATACATTCAATATTTTTTAACAAAACTATGTACATTTGTAATAAAGATTTTATTGACTCCACGCATGTAGTAGGTAGTTCTACAGAAGGATATTTTTACTCGGCACATATATCAGTAATTATTTTGTCAATTACTTATTTACACGAGACATTAATGAAAAAGTATTTTCTCAAAATTTAAACTAATTTATTGACAATAAAAGAAAACTTAATGGAGTTTTTTTTAAATCCGATTACACGTACTAGGAGAAATATAGACATTATTAACCCGAGTGTCTATTCTTTATTAATTGTAAGAATTATTTAATAAAAATATTTTCAAATTTTTATTATTATCACTCATCAACAGTAGTTTATTGTTGATTATAGAAACTAAAAAGTTGATTAAGAGAAGGATATGTTACGTTGATAACTCTTTTATATTTTTTTCCGCTTCTCATTCTTTAACCAGTGTATTCAAAATACATGTCGACATTCCATATATATTTGTTAGAATATTTCATATGATAATTTACTTGATGAAATGTGCGAAGCCTTCTTTTTTTTTTGTTAGGCTAAAATAACTGGCTTTTGCTTCCTGAACACCACCATTACTAACTGCACCTCCATTATTAATAAGGAAAAACACTAAATTTCTTTTCTAACTCTATTACGCCACTCTTGCTTCATCATCATAACTGCAGAAGAAAAGAAAAAAGAGAGGCAGAACGCGATAGAGTTCTTCCTGCACCCTAATACGTTCTTCCTGCACCCTAATAAAAAAACATAATGTTACAATTGCCCTTATAAAAATTAATGAAAATCGAATGACACCTCATCCATTTGTCATTTGAAAAAAAATTGACAACTGGATGATACCCTCGTCCGGTTGTCATTTTTTTTCAAATAACAACCGGATAGCCTGCTCATCCGGTTGTTAATTTTTTTTCAAATGACAATCAGATGGTGGTGTTATCCGATTCTTATTTCCAAATCAAAATGATAACCGGATGAAACCCATCCGGTTCTCATAGTTCAAATCGAAAAATTAATTCATTCATTATCAAAAACGCCCCAAACCCAAAATCAAGACATGACCATCATAAATTTCTTTCTCAATCGCCTCTATCCCCTTCACATTGTCAGCCTTGAAATAACGATGGAGTAATAGTAAATATGAAGTCTCATTAGGCTTGAAGCCCTTACTTAAAGTCTCATTTGGAATTTGGGACATTCTTGACGGTGAAAGGATTAATTTTTCGATTTGGACTATGAGAACCAGATGGGTTTCATCCGGTTATCATTTTGATTTGGAAATGACAACTGGATGGGATGCCATCCGATTCTCATTAATTTCCATAAGGACAATTGTGATATTAAAATTTTTTATTAGGGTGTAGGAAGAACTCGTTGAGATTACGTTGTAGAAAAATTTCGTTCTTAAAAATTTTTGTAAAATTTATTCTAAAAAACATATTATAAAAGATATTATATACATTGAAAAACTTGTTCTAAAATGTATTTCTTAGAAATTCTCTTCCAAAAATTTTATTTTGGAAATCACGTTTTGAAAAATGTGTTCTTAAAAATTGAGAAAAAAAATTCAAAAATCTTGTTTTGAAAAATTTCTGAAAAATGTGTTCTAGAAATTTCTAAAAAAATAATTTAAAAACCACGAGGGTGAACCAAGAAATTGTAAAGCCTAATGCATTTCTTTACATTACAAGGGAGGTTCCTTCTTGTAAAAAAGACGTTGAAGATATCTTTCTATATAGTTCTGCGGAGAAGAGTTCAGATTTAATGATTCTAAAAATTTGTAGATTGTCCCATTGGAAAAGTTGAAAATTAAAAATTTAGAAATAATTTATAATTATTTTTTTAATATTATTTAACATATCTAAAATATATTATTTCAAATTACACAGTTCAAAAATATATAAATACATCTTAAATGAAAGGTCTCTCATAAGAATGAATGATAAAAAAATAGTCAGAAAAAGCAGTGTGCTTTTTAGCTATGAACTATATAGTAAACAAGAGCTTAGTTAATATGAAGAATACCGAGAGACAACACTTCACTGTGTGGAAGGGACAGAGGAGGAGGCAAGGCAACCGAAAAAAGGGTGTTTGAGTGAGAGATATTATTTATCCATACGAAATACGCAGTATTTATTCTTTCTAGAATAGAATTTTATTCAACTGAACCAGTATATGCACCAGATAGTTCATTGCAAAGATGAAAAAGTAATCCTCAAATTTGGAGCTATGTCAATTTTGATAGAGAATGAAAATAAAGATTTATTTGCATATAGAAGGCACCATCTATCAGAAGCAGATGGTTGAGAGAGCATCTAAGAAAGATCACAAAGAACACAGCTGAAATCTTACATGACAAGCTAAACAGAAAGCAAAAAATCTCCTTCACTTTCTCTTTTCAGTAAACTATTTTTTTCTTATTTTTTTATTTCTTATAAGTTTATCATTCTCTTTGTGCTATACATAAACTTGAATGCAAGAGAGATCCAGCAGAAATTATGGCACGCGGCACTCTTCTATGTTCCAAATTTCCTTGGCATATTCAGCAATTGTTCTGTCACTGCTGAACTTTCCACTTCCAGCAGTGCTTAAGATTGACATTTTTAGCCATTTTTTCCTATCACTGCATGCAAATCATACGAATAAAATCATTTACTTCCATGCAACACATTCCTCCTAACACTTCTACTATGGATTAAAATTATGAGAAAACATAATAGTGATTGTGTCTTACCGATAAACTTCATCAACTTTTGCCTGAGCATCCATGTAGCTTGGGAAGTCATGGCCAACAAGAAAGTAATCACCACGACCATAACCAGAATTTCCTTCCAAGGAATCAAGCAATGGACTGTAGTCATAGCTTCCAAACACCCCACTCTTGATAAACTTCTTGGCCTCTTCAAATCGAGGATCAGGTTTGAACTATTTAATCACAAAAAGATGGTAATGTTAATAGAAGAACTACTTTCATGGAAATTTCAAGTTTCTTACATGTGTTCAAATTTGAATTAGCTTATTTTGAGAAAAATAGTTCTTTGATTTTGCATCCCTTTTGAAAATAAAACACTATCATTTCATGGAAAATAAATGGTAGCAAACATGTATGAATAACAGCACACCAGTCCATTCTCTCTTTCTTTCCTCAGTCGAGGAACCTCTTCTGCTGTGGCACCAAAGAGGAAAAAATTCTCTTCACCAATCTCCTCCCTAATTTCCACATTAGCTCCATCTAAGGTACCTATTATAAGGCACCCATTCAAAGCAAATTTCATGTTGCTTGTGCCACTTGCTTCCATGCCTGCAGTGCTAATATGCTGTGAAAGTTCACTTCCAGGAATTAGCACTTCTGCCACAGAGACATTGTAATTTGGAACAAACACAACCTGGCACAAGTTTAAACAGCAGTTAGCTTCTTTTTGCTCCCTAAGAAGAGTCTGCTATTATATTAAGAATCAAGCAAATACATAATATTTGTATTCTTGTAGTTGTCATGTATGCATGTGGGGATGATAAGTCAAGCAATGAAGAAGATTTATAAATCTGGGTCTAATTGTAGAGATCCAAATGGTTTCCCCATTCCTCTTTTCCAACATTAGTAACATTGAGTTGGTCACAATAGTAAAAATATATGAAGAATTCACTCAGTATCATAATTTTTTCTACTTTAAAAAACAAGGCACTTTATCTAGGAAGTTGCACAACTCAAGTTACCTTCAAGAAGCTGTTGACCTCAGGATCACTGTTAACAACAGCACCAACATCATTCACCAGCCTCACTGTCCTTATAGCATTTGTGTATGTTGCAAATGCCTTTCCTCCAATCATCACAGTACGCGGAGTAGTTTTTTTCCGTTCTTCAGGGCTCATTTCCTATCATCGTTTAGTTATAATGACTATCTTCAGCATAGATAATGTATTTTGATAATACTAGGAATTTTTACAAAATAAGTGACAGTATATTTGCATCTCCCAGATGGAAGCAGATGAAATACTATACTAAACAGTGTTGATGAATTTGCACAAGATATGGATGTGCCAAAATATTAATGTGCACAAAAAATAAAATGTTAAAAAAAAGAAGCTTGGATATGAGGATCAGGACACATGATGTAACTGTGACTCATTATGAACATCAGTTAAAAGTGGCAAAAAAATAACATACGTAAATTAAAATGGTTGGCATTTCACAAATTTACCCTATCAAACAGTAGGCTGTTTGTCATACCTTTAGCTTCTTGTACCTATAAATCACACCAAGTATGTTAAGTAGCTGCCTTTTGTATTCATGGATACGCTTGACTTGAATGTCAAACAAACTATCTGGGTCTATGCTCTCCCCTGTCACCTGCAAAACATACCGCGCTAAACGCCGCTTACTAGCCATCTTTGCAGACAGCCATTCTTGCTGCAGATCTTCATTGTCTGCAAACTATGGAAAGATAACAGGGATTAGTAATGGGAATCAATTTGCAGCATAGAAGAAGCATCTGGGTAGTTACCTGACGAAGACCTGTTAACAAGTCAAGATTGGTAACCCATTTATCAGTTTTTAACCACTTGGTCATTATCCCACTTAGCTCGGGATTGCAAAATTGGATCCATCTCCGAGGTGTAATCCCATTGGTTTTATTTTGGAACTTAGTTGGCCAAATTGAAACATAATTTGCAAATAATTCCGACTTTAATATATCACTGTGTAACTGAGCAACACCATTCACCTACAAGGAGATAGGCACGAAGAAGTATATGAATTCATTAAAATAATTTCAGAAACACATGTAACAGGGTTATAGGGAAGAAGAAAATTAATAATTAGAAAATGGGGAGAAAGGCATATAAGTGTAGAATATTGAAGAAATTGTCACATAGACTCATAAAAGGCCGTTAGGTATTCCTTACCTTTGACAACATAACTCATTCATGATTTTTGGACACCTTCACTGACCATCTATAATTCATACTTCTTAGATTATAACTCTAACCTTGCAATTGTTTTTCTGTTAGATGAATGGTTCGAAATGATGATAGAGGATAAATTGCATTTTAGCAGTTTTTCTTTCCTATCGATAGTAATATTTTAATAGAGCATATTGTGGTATTAATCATACAAAGACTCTTCTCTTTGATGAATCATGATACCATGCAAGATTAATATGCTCAGGTTAATGAAATCTGCACTATATTTCACCATTTTCTCCTTTTTCTTAATACCTTATTTTCTCATTGTAATATCTTTCTACTGTACTATTTTATCCTAATAAGTAGCTTTCTTGCCTTTCCCAGTAGGGTTAGTTAGGAGAAAATGTTGGTTTATGAGGTTATTTTGGGATTGGTCAAGCCATTTTCTGAATACATTGTAGTATTCATAGATCAAAGGCATTACCCAAGAGAGCAAATTCACTCTTTACTGGTAATATGTTTGCTACTTGCTAGAGTAACCTGATTTAGAATCATTTAAAATGTTAGTGTAAGCATTATTCTAATACCATTATAACACTAGGTGAGTTTGGAAAAACAAGTGATTCATGTATTACAGTATTAACATTGCAGATGTTCTTCACGTGACAACCAATAAATCTTCACCAAAATAATACAACAAGCAGGAAATATGCTTGCCAGAGTAGTAGTATAGCTGGAATTTGATATAAGTTGTCCAAAACATTCAGTTCAATGTTTTTTTTTTTCCTAAACCAATATTGGAAAACTTTGGAGCTATAATATGATAGAAAAACAAGAACATGGTAAGATAGATGAAACTCTTCTTTTATTGAGTTCTAAAAAGTACACCACTTACTGCATGAGAAGAAACCACACACAAATTTGCCATCCGAACTACTGGCTTTTGGGGATTATCATCCAAGATGGACATAGTGGATAGCTCACTCTCAAGATCCAATCGGGTTGTATTTATCATAGCAGTGAACTGCAAGCATTTCATGGTTTCCACATTAAAATATATCAGTGCACCTTTCATGAAGTCAATCAGAGAAACATGAAAGGGGAGCAACTTACTCTCTTATCTATTTCTTGTATGATTTCCATATGGCGTGGAAGAAGTTTCCACATTACAGGTTGAGACCATTTCTCCAGTGCTTCAGGGAGGACAGTATGATTGGTGTAAGCAACAGTCCTAGTTAAGATATAGCATCACGTTTTGGCAGTAGTGAGATATACGGTAATACATTGCAATTGTGAGGGAAGGTGGAAAAAAGAAGAAGGAAAATAAACATTCCAAACAACATTTGTAAAATTTATGGACCTTGATGTCACATCCCATGCTTCATCCCATCCAAGTCCTTCATCATCCATTAGTAATCGCATCAACTCTGGTATTACAAGTGTTGGGTGAGTATCATTCAACTGAACAGCAACCTTTGTAGGGAACTCTGACCAGTTCCAAGGTCCTTGTCTCCTCTCCTTAAATCGGGATATTATGTCCTGCAATTGTTCAGATATAGGAGTGGACAATAGTAAGTAAAGGATGTCAAACAAAAGATGTAACGAAATTTCCAGGTATTTGGCAAGAATGAATCATGTAAAGTTGGTCCTAATTGATTCTCACGTGAAAATATCCACACCATTAAATAAAACATTCTTGTTACATAAAGAAAGGGTTATCAGCAAAGGCATTCATTAAGACAAGTCCCAACAGAAACTAGATAATATATATCTCTTAAAACTTAAAAATGATGACAATTTATACTTTGAATTAAGATAACATCAAATCAACAACAATACAGTCACATACTACTATCATTTCTTATTGTGAATGAGCCCAAGAAATGATAATAGGATACTGTAAGGAACACTTAGCATGAAAAGGAAAATTATCAAGTGGATTTGACCTACTTGGAGTGATGCACTGCAGAGAAAGAACTGCTGCTTCAACCGCAGAAGTTTTCCACCTTCTGTTGTATCTCCAGGGTACAAAACTGCACAGATCTACAAAATACAAATTTTAAGTTAGAGCTGCTTCACAGAACTCTTTGCTTGCTTCTTTTTTACGTAGGCCAAGGACAAGGAGAGGGGATTATGGGGGTTGGCATATAACTAAATCCAACAGAATTTGTTACAGGACAATATAATGGCAAGAAATGCTTTGTTCATATCACTCTTCTTACTGTAACAGGATCTTTGCAGGTAGAAGCACAACTATTGATCTACTATAAATAATACAGTCACAGACATGCTACCTTCCAATTTCCCCCCTATTTTGTAGAGGAAGTAACTTACAATAATGTTGATGACAACAACCAAGTTACTAACAGTAGTGAAAATTCACAGATACCAACCTGTTGAGCTCGTGAGTGAAGCACTGAAGCAGCGTCATGTTGGCCATCATTAAATAAAAACAAATTGAAATCCTCAGCACTTGCTTTTGCTTCCCACAGGCGAAGGCTGATGGTGTTCTTGGTTTGGTATCCAGGAATTGGCACATCATAAGCCAGTGCTCGCACAACCTCTCCTCCAACCCATTTTCGGCTGGCATAAACACCGAACTGTAAGTACTTTCATATCACTATATCTGAATATAGCTTGTTTTACATTTGAGTTAAGATTTAAAGGGTAAAACAGATTATGTTTTAAAATTTTAACCAACATAGATAGGCATTAATCAAAAACCTAAAACTGCTTTTATAAAGTAAATCAGCATATTTACACTTACCTTCCATTAGGGTTAACCTCCACATGACCAAAGAATCTGACGGGGTACAAAATGTCATGCCTCACAACTTCCCAGGGGCTAAACTTCTGTTTGGTTTTCATTTGATTTTGCAAATCAGTATTCCATGAAATATGTAATATAATTCCATAGATTTAAAACAAAGGAGATAAATCAAACCTCAAGCCAGTCCTCTGCAACTTCCTCCTGACCTTCCCTAGTGATTCTCTGCTTAAATAGCCCGTATCTATATCTCAAACCGTAACCCCAAGCAGGCAAATTAAGTGTTGCCATTGAATCCAGAAAGCAAGAAGCAAGCCTGCCAAGACCACCATTTCCTAGTGCTGCATCCTTCTCCTGCAATGTTTCAGGTTGAAAGGCCCAGCAAACAATTTTTACAAACCATATATTAAAATCAATCATAGATATGAAAGAAGGTTGAATTCATGAAAACTATTCCATTATGATTAAAGGTCTAAGAAGTAGAAATCAGGTAAAACATTTGGGATGAATCTCCTCACAAGTTATATATGAATAGCATAAGTTGACAATGATAATATAGCACGTATAAGATTCTCAGAACTCATTAGACTATAATCATATCTACATTGGATGACAAATAAACTCGTTCCTGCTAGTATTGTCCGAATTCGTCCCATTTTGAGAGGAAATCCCCGGATTGGCTATGTACGGGTATAAATATGGATAATATCCGAATTTTTAATTGGGTATGGGACAACCATTCTTACCCGTCTCCATTTTAAATTATTTAAACACCTATAGTTTATCAGGTATCCTTAAAAACTTTATTCACTATTTTCTTTGGTCCTTAGTTTGATAACCTTTTTTTTTTTGTGACACAATTCTTTTTACATCCCTCCCTGTTACCATCCCTATCTACATCTCTTTTTCCTTTAGAACTTTTTACCATGGAATGCTTGCTTTGAATTTGCAAGATTTTGCATGTTTGAAATATTTCCTGGAATAAAAAGCACAGACAGACCATCCTTTCTCATAAATCCTTGGTCTTAGAAATGTAAACGATTCATGTATCACCATCTAATAACTTAAGAATTAAGGTGTGTTGGTTTTTAGCATGATCTAAAGTCTCTTTTCATGACAATATAATGATACGATGAGTTCAACACTTGCTGCTCCCATTCTTTATACTTAAATTGAATTTTAGCATAAGACAAAACAGGTCTGTGTTCTTTCAAGAGATACTCCTTGGAACTTGGTTTGCACTAAATGTTTTTTGCATGGACTAGGGTAATATCACAACAAAGACCCTAGAGAAAAATATATTTCAAATAGAGATTGAAATTTTTTATTACCTGCTCTGTGATTTCTTCAAGTTCAAGTCCAAATTTGCGCAAAGCATTAGCATATGCATCTTGGATGTTCAGATTTCCAATGGCATTGGTCAAAGCTCGACCTTGAAGGAACTCCATCGATAAGTAGTAAGTTTGCTTGGGATCAACTTTGTGAAAATGAGCGTATGTTTCATTCCATTGCTGAAATGGTATCATCAATGTACAACAACAGCATTAGTCCTATCCAAACAAACAATTCTAATATACCACTATGACTTAAATCGGTAGTAGGGAGAGCAAAAACTATCTACTAAATTCTAAAAACAGATAATTATTTGGCTTAATTTAGTTAACCTTTATTAGTGTAGTTTTATTCCTTTACAGTTTCCTAAGAAATTATTCATAACTTGCCTCTTGCTTACAAATACCAAGCAGAAATTATAAATCTGTCCAAATTTCAGTTCAATTCAAACTACTGAAAAAAATTGAAACTGTGCCATGGAGGAGTATAAAAAGGTAAGAATGGATCCTCTCTCTTGCACAACCTTATCATGTTAAAATTTGAGATGAAAAGATCTATCATCATGAAAAGGTTCACTACATCACACGTGTACACACTTCCACATGAAATAATCCACTTGTTAGCATGACCAATTAATGGTTCTAAATCTCTCTTAGAGAAGAAACTCATTTTATTAGATGTCGATTGTTATTGAGAAATTGAGATACCAACATATTTAATCACCACTATAAGTACAACATGAAAGTGACACATTCATACTTGTAACTGTTTATAAACAAAACACTCTTGTAGACATCCCAATTCCAAGAAGTATATGATCATACCCGAATGAGACGATCACGAACACTCTCTGCAGTGGCGTAGTAAGCTTGTTCCAGCTCAAACTTGAAAGGGGAAAAGTGAGGACTGAACTGAGCATGGTAACTAATATTGGATGCAACCTCATCAGGCTTTTCAGCCAATGGATGTGCCACTGCCGGAATCTTGGCAGAAACTGTAGAAACATCAACCTTACCACTGCCACCATTAGCCTCTACTTTAGCAGCCATTTCTAATTCCTTACCTGTCACCAAAAAAAGTTCTTTTTTCACTACCCATTACCAAAATTGTCACAAAAATATCAACTTTTATTACCACCAATCAAATTGATCATAAACAGAAAGCCCCCAAGTGAGGAAATAATTACCTCTTCCAACTTCAATCAATGTTACGTCTCTCTCTCTCTCTCTGTCTCTAAGAATCAAGATTAAGAATTGAAGAAATGTACAAGTGGGAAAAGAAGAGATTAATAAGCACAGACAAAATCAGTGAGTGGAAGCAAATGGGAAGATATTTGAAGGAGTGTTGTTGCTAAGCCACAAAAGGGAATCAAGAGATATGATGCTGAATGATACCATAAGTGAGACTGAGACCCTTTAAAGGGAAAGGGACGAGCTTTGGAGTGAGTGAATAATAAAAGGAAGAAAATATCATGCAAGTTTAGATTTTTTTTCTTGTCTCCAATTGAAGTTGACAAAAAAGTGAGCAGTGAGAGTGAAGGAAGCAACGAGTCACATGCAGTGAGAGTTAGATTCATTGGGTTTTGCGTTGGGATGACAAAATGGGATGAGTGATGAGATAGTTTCGGAACGGTGAGAAGGAAGACACGTGTGAGCTTTGATTGGAAGCGGTCGTAAGGGAAAGGGTTGATGTTCTACAAGAGCGGTTAGAACTCACGGAAAAGGAACAAACGTTGGTGCCACTTTTGATGTTCACGCGCCATGTAATTCTTAGCATAGTCCTATTATAGTTTTGATTATTAAAAGAGGAGAAAAAAAACGGTTTTATATATCAATTTCTGTTTGCTTAGAGTAATAAAAAAAATTACTGATTTTACCATAATTGTGTGATTCTATTTGGATTTTAGTAATATGTGTTCACAGAACTTTTGATGTCATCATTACTACATGGAAAATAGTAGTGATGTTTATTTATGATAAGTCAAAAAATAAATTTTAGATCAACTATGTTTTCAAACATGGAATAAATATTGCCATCCTTTTTTTTGGTATAATCGTAGAAAATTACTCAATTTTAACATAATAAACATTATGTCAGTTAAATTTTTTTGAGCTGTTCTAAAAATAGGGCATTTACTCATTGTATTAAGTAATTTGAATGTCTATATAAATTCGATGGCTTAAACCTATTATATTTTTTAAATTAGGACCATCGTTGTTCAATAGTAAGTGGTGGGGACATAAATGAAAGACGTCATCACAATTTTATCAATATGCTTAAATCTAATTTTAATAAATTTTTAATATTTTAAATATATTTAATAGAGGAATTTCGATAATATTATTAAGACATCTAAATCATTTTAATATAAATTATAATACTAAAGAGACATAATTTATAATAAATAAAATAAATAGAGACTAGAATTAGTTACATGTAAAGTAAGTGTATTTTTGCAATATTTTAACTAGAATATTCTTATAAATATGAAAATATTATCATATTTGTTTTTTTTAGATTTCAAATATTTGAATCCATTCTCGCCTATAATATAGTTTTTTTTTTGTCTCTAATAAATGACTAAATTTATTTTTAACTATTTAATATTTTCTCTTTCAATAAATTGTTTTTCATCCGAAAATCGGTTAAGAAAATACATGCTTTAAGAATACAAAATTATTAGGAATAAAAATGTTAAGGCTAAAATAAAATCCTATAATTTGTCAGACGTCAAAAACATATTTAATTTGGGTCTATACTTACATGACAAGTTCTTCCTACACCCTAATAAGATTCTTTCTGCACCGAATAAAAAAATTCATTCCGCAATTATCCTTATATAAGAACCGGATGACACTCCCATCCGGTTGTCATTTGTAAAAAATTGACAACTGGATGAGCAGGTCATCCGATTGTTATTTTTTTTCAAATGACAACCGGATGGACTGCTCATTCGGTTGTTAATTTTTTTTCAAATGACAACCGGATGGGGGTGTCATTCGGTTCTCATTTCCAAATCAAAATGATAACCGGATGAAACTCATCCAGTTCTCATAGCCCAAATCGAAAAATTAATCCGTTTTCGATTTTGACTATGATAACCGGATGAGTTTTATCCGGTTATCATTTTGATTTGGAAATGAGAACCGAATGACACCCCCATCCGGTTGTCATTTGAAAAAAAATTAACAACCGAATGAGCAGTCCATCCGGTTGTCATTTGAAAAAAAATAACAACCGGATGAGGGTGTCATCCGGCTGTCAATTTTTTTCAAATGACAACCGAGTGGAGGTGTCATCCGGTTCTCATATAAGGATAATTGCAGAATGAATTTTTTTATTAGGGTGCAGAAAAAATCTTATTAGGGTGTAGGAAGAACTCGTCTACTTACATTGGTTCATTTAAAAATCCAACAAATGAAGGCTTTTGTTTTCTGTATCCCTAAAATTACTACCTGCATCCTCATAATTTTTTAAAATAACCATTCTATCCTTTGTGTATATTTCAATGGTAACTTTCGGATCATCTGTTCATAAATCTTTGGTATTAGAGTTTTTGAAACATGGATGTTTTTGAAAACAAGTTTTCGAAAATAAGCTTTATGGAATAAGAGATGTTTTCTAAAATTTACTTTCTGGGATAAACTTTTGAGAACATGAGATATTGTTGGAACAAGTTTTTCGAAATAATTTTTTAAAATATAAGAAATGCTTTCCAAGACAAACTTAAATCCTAAATCACTTAGTTGTGGGATCCAAGAATCATTTGCATCAGTCAACATCATAATTTGGAGGAGAAGCTCGTAGTCACACGTGCCAAAAAATCAATCTTTAAACACATGGGTTGCACATAACTGTTATACAACTAAGTAAAAAATATAAAATATATTAATGACACATCAACGATAATAGAGATTCATGCAAGAAACTATTTAGCAGATAGTGTGTTCAAGGACTAGAAACCTTAGTCCATAGATCATACATATTCAATCAAACCCTATGCAAGTATGTTTGAACATTCGGTACTAAATTACTATACAACATTTTCTCTTCAAGCCAAAAAAACATTACATAGTTCCACATGTATGCCCCAAAACATCATCTTCAAAACAGTACATTATGAGATAAAATGAAGGAATAAATATGTAGTAAGTTGGTGAAGAATACTATATATGACTCGTATTTCACAAACTCAACCTCAAACTCTCAATGCACTCACGTGATAAAATTTGTATCATCTTAAAATGCTGTAATATAGTACCACAAAACACAGTCACCTTGTTCTAAAATAGATCCAGTGACATCTTCATTTTGTTTTGTTTCCATCTAGGAAGCTTAGAGAAAGCAGATTTTGGCATTCCAAACTTCTCACGGAACTCTTCATTGGATAAATATACCTATTCATCACAAAGTTTAGATTCCATTCAGCTTTCAGAGTAAAACAAGATTGATGTCTCTATATATATAACAAAAGTTCTGCAAAAAATTTTATCATTGGTCTTTCATATTGATCATCCAAGAGCAAGTAAAAGGTAAGATGGTAACAAAACTGATTGAATTAATTTAGATGCTACCTCTCTTTTTGTCAAATCAATGCCAGTTACTGGATTTGCAGACACTACTCTCAGGCGTTCGTAGGGGTATACAGGCAAATTCTCACCATCCATATTTCTGTCCTTTTGAGTGAAACTTGTACACTCATTAGATGAGCTTAGTTCTGTTGCAGGAGACTCAGGATGTGGTATTGGTTTTTCTAGGAAAAAGTAAAGCAAACTGATAAAATATAGCAAGTAAAGGATGAAAAGATTTGTACTAATAAGTCAGTGCAATTTGAAAAATCTCAGAAACTTTATATTATAATTATAAAACACCTGAGAATAATTACTATCTATTAAGTAATAAGTATATATTAAAATAACTATTGGAAAATTCCTACAAAGAAGAATCTCTTTATCAATAGTTATAGATATATACCAACTTTGGGATAGATAACTCCAAAGAGAACTAATTCATTCACATCAGAAATTGTTGAGAAGGATTGTTGTTACCAGCACTGTCATTGGCAGGAGAGCCTTCAAAGAGCTTCTTGGAAAATGGAGTAGAGCTAGAAAGAAGTCTATCACCTGCACTGCTAGGTGAAGGGGAACTACTTCTTCCACGCCCATTGGAGAAAACAGAAAAGCTTCTGTGACCATTAGGAGTAGAGTCCCTGGAGGTTGCTTTTGATGGGGTTCTAATATGTCCCTGGATAATGGAAACCAATAGGGAATGATCAAATCTGGAACCTTATAAAATTGATATTATGAAGGGTAGTCACCTACTTCTACACTTTTTGCTTTTCCTTTCAGAATTGCAAGCTTTCTCTCAAATGAGTTGCCAACAATCTGCAACAATTCATTCAGAATAATTGATAAGGTGGATGACAATATAATCCAGGTTGAAACACCAAAAAGGTCTCCCCTTCAAACACTAGAAAAAAACTAACTATTTTCATATGCAAAGAGACAATTTCTGGATTCAAACTCATGACCAACCCGCCACCAAGGCACAATAGCAAAAAAATGAATTGTATATGAAACATATTCATCAAAGCATAGATAAACAAGCAAATTTCCACATGTCATGTCAAATTTCAATCATACTCTTTTACTTTTATTATACTTCCACTTCTTTCATAGAGTTATACAAAATTAAATATAAAATTTTATCAACTTGTATATACATTCATGCACACAGACATATTACCTAAATTTAAAAGCTGCTTAACAGGCATGCCCAAGAAAGCATTAGTGTTTACATATACAATAGAAAAGTGCATCACAATAATCTATGGCTAAACTAACAAATCAACATAAATTACACCATTTTTATATGCATATCGACATCACTATAACAAAGATTCTTGCAGGGATTAATCGATCTTTGTTTTTTGTGAAAGTGGGGGCAAGGGATCGCATGCTCCACCATTTTACCAATGGCACTTCTTAAAATTAGTCGATATAGAATGATGATCAATAGTTATAATTTTGAAGGGAGAAGACTTACATTTTGTTTTGAGTGATCCCATGAAAATAAACAAGTGAAAAATGGTGGCTCATAACCTTCTGTTACAATGTAAATAGGGATGTCGAGGGATAGGCCTTCGGCAAGGACATCCATTTCCAGAAATTTCTGCTCATAACAGTTTCCATTGTAAGAGAAACATATTGCAGCAAAGAGTAAGTCTGTATTACATTAAAACTGTAGACTTTGAACTCATGATTCGATTTATGGACAAATTAGAACTAGTTCCTAGGATGAGACTGTCAAATAATTAGTAAATAAGGAATAATGGAGAAACAACTGCCAAACTTGGCTCTTTATGAATTAGATGGATAAACAATTACTTCCTTGAATAGTGTATATATAGAGGCATTTTTCATTAAGTACTTGGATTCATTGGCAAAAAATTATGCAGTGGCTGCAGCAAAGGTCCACTTGTGCAGGAAAAGATAGTGGAAGAACAAAGTAATTATAACATAGATGTTATAATGGAGGGAATTCAAAATGTGAGTTGAGTATTGAAAAGAAATGGCTATGTGAAGACCATATATAAATAAAATAAAAAAATGATTTAATTGCATGTGTGACCGTTAGTGTAAAAGCATAGTAAGTAGGTACCTGGCCAAGATTAAGAGCTTCTTGTTTTGATTTGACAGCCGAATGCAAGCCAACCCAAACATAAATCTCTCTTTGGCAATCAAGCAATAAAACATCTTCAGTTATTAAGTCATCCTGTGTATAATTGTATATCTCTTTCACCTGAAATATTACATCAAGGCTACAATTAATCACATTAAAAATAATACATTATACATATGTGTGTATGTGAGCAAAAGAAAAAATTTGACAAAAAAAGGCCATATTATAAAGTGCATAGAATTTATGAGAAAAAAAAAAAAGCTTTAATTCTAGGTGATGTTATTGGCATTTTAATCTCAGTGCTGATAATCTAAATGCTTATTAGAAAGGCTACTTGTGGCAGTTCTTATCGCAGTCTTCATCAGAAATAATATTCTGTTATTGACTTAATAGAATAATGTATTAGTTATTCGAATAATTACTTATTACATCTGACATGAACAGTTTCAAATTGTAGAAGCAACATACCTTGAAGTCTCCTCCTGGGTAGAAATTCCAAGAAATCAGCGTGAGAAACAGAACCATCAATTAGACAAGCTTTCCCTGTCATTTCACCCAGGATAGTTCTAAACCAAGTGAGATCTAGATTACTTTTCTTAAGAAGGTGTTTTTCTTACCCTTTGTTATTTTTAATGCAAACAAATGTGGATCATCTATGAATCCTTGAATTTCTTTGCCTTTTGGATACTCTGCCTTTCCACCAAGAGGATCCCAGAAAACATCAGGTTCATTCCCTTCCCTCACAGAAACAGGTAGCCATTTTGTCTGCAGGTTTGCATCAAGAAATAATGAGTTAACACCATTACAAGAACTATACTTTCTTGTAATTTAACATAAATTCAAATAAAAAAAATCATTACTCAATGTTTCCTTTTCAGTGACTATCATTTAAAAAAATATTCCAGCACCAAATGTCAATTGCTATGACGTACATTAAGTAGCTCCACCATTCTATCAAGAAGATTGTGGTCTCTAGCAGAAGACAGACTCCCAATCCAAGTATAGATAGATCCTTCATTTTGCAGAATGTAGCAATAGGATGAATTCAGGGAGGTTGAAACCTATAACAATTTTAGTACATAGTCAACACATACTGAAATAATATAATCTTTTTACATAAAAAAAATGCAAACAAAACACACTTTGAAGTCAACCACCATTTTGTGTAGACAAAAACCAAATTCAAATATAAATAACCAATAGATGGACTTCAGTATTTCTTATTTTAGTCCGTAGTCAATAAGAAAAGGATATTGGCATAGTTAGTAATGAAAAATAACTGATAACTAGAAACAACTGAAGCAATTTAGCAAAAAGAAAAGACCCAGTAGCTTTGGTCAAAGCCTTTGTATACACTTTTGGTAATTATGGATAAAATAGTCAAATTAATAGAAACTTACGTGATCAACTTGGATGGCCTGCATATTATCTGGACTTGTACCTTGTACTCGAAACAAAGCAACCCCGTTTTCATTGTAAGTTTCATCCACTATACCTTTTTCTTCTATAAAGTTCCTATACCCTGAACTGTTTCCCCCCTTACAAGAACAAAAATGAAGAATTTGGAGCATGTGACTCTTTTTAATGCTAAACACAACTTAAAAATAAGGTTATATTGGCCATATACCTTGGATATGATTAATCTGTGAAGTATTGAGAAAAACTGAGCTGGTTCCTTACCCTCATGGATTTGAGCCTGAGCAGACATGTGATGTAAATTGAATATATTAGGCAGAGTAATATGCAGGAAAATTATGTCTTTTACATGAATGTGCTTAATATGCAGAAAGTAGCAATAAGAAGCTGGCACCTATTGATAAGATAAAAATTGTACACATTTCCCAAAACTATAATTTCATTATTGCACATATTCGATAAACACATTGTAAAAGTTGGCAGAGGAAGAACAGCACTAACCATAACTGGATTAGTTCTGATTGAATCAGCCATAGTACTCATATGGGTAACGACAGCTGTTTTATCCTCCTGCGGGCCAAAATCATAGAACAAAAGGGCAGTTTGGGTTAGGATTATTGACAACAACCAAGCCTATTTCAAAAAGATGAGATTAAAAGTTTGACATTGTTACAGAAGTTGAAGAACTGAGTGCTACATGGAAGACATAATTGGGTATTTTAGACAAGTTAAAAAAACTACCTAATAACAGACAGAAAACCTTGATTAGTGCTTACCATTACACTTTTGGAGCCAATCCAAGCATAAAATAGTGTCTCGTCTCTTCCATTTCCTGGAAATGTATATTGTACAATATAGCAATCTCCACTATAAAGCTTTGTCAGTTCAGTAACTGAAAGAAGGGACAATTCATCACCATCCACCCGCCAAACCTGAAATTGCAGTATTCAGTACAGACAACACAGGAAAAAGAAAATATGATCACTGGAATCCGGGAAACATATAAGTTTTTTTGAGCAAGAAGATACTTTTATTGTGCCACTGCAATCTATAGATGGTTCATTGTCTTCTTCAGGAAGTTCTTTCACCTCATAACCCTGGTGCTTGAATATGGCTGGGGCAGAAAAAAACAAACGTAAGAAAAGAATTATAGTGGACACACTCAGTGTAAGATACTAAACCTGCGACTTTTTCTTTGCCTTCCTCATAAAGCCTAAGCTCCACTGTTTTAGGCCAATTAGTAAAGTATGACCGAAAGGTGGTACTTTCCAATCCTTCTGACAAAAATGTCAAACGAGTCTTGATTGATCTGCCTTCATTTCTGACAAAATCCTAGTAAAATGGATATAATGGTGAGCATAGGCAATGCCCTCTATGCAATGCTTATGGACAAGCACAATATAACTCAACTGCAATACCATTACAGCTACCAAGAATTAGGTGGGATTTATCACTAAAATTTATAAATAATTTTGGCTCAAGGAAAATACAATAAAAGTAACTTTGAATGAAGAAAACAATCCAAGAATATATATTTCTTCAGTAAGATAAGTTTCAGAACAAAGGTTAACATCAAGCGAGTGCCAGGGATGAACTGCAGTCAACAAGTGTAAGTGGGATTGAGTTTATAAGTGAAAGTTTGACATCAATAAACCAAGCCTAACTCTTTTGGGACTATAAGATGATGTACCACATACAGACTTAAAAACTAGGATATTTACAGTTTCCATGAAACAAAAGTAAACTCAAAGTAGAGAATCTTACTTCTATGGCTCTGATTGCTGTTCTTCTTTCAGTCAATAAAGTCTGCCTTCCCATCCAGACAAAAATCTCACTATCACAGTCCAACATATAACACTTGTCTGTCTCAAGCATTTCTTTGCTGAATGCATCGGTTCCAGTCGCACAAAGTTTTCCCTGTAAATTTATCCTGTTGATATGTGAAAAAGCAACCACTCTTTAGCTAAGAGTGACAAATTTCTTTATGTGAACCAACTAATAAAATAATTTAGGTTAGTCAATAAACTGTGATGACCTTAATTGACCATTGATCAATCAATATGAATAAGTTAATTAAACTTGTCATATGTTTTATGTAGAAATAATCTTGACAAGTATGGTTCGGCAACACATGCCTTGATGCATGCACACAAACATTATGCAAATAGGTTTATGAACCTCACCAAAATAGCTTTAGAGGAGGAGCCTCAGATTCCTGAACAGGAGGCTGTTCTCGAGGAATGGGAGCGTAACCACCAAAAAAACTCCAGAATTCACCCACATCAGAATCACCAACAAATTTTCCATCCTCTACAACAATTAGTAAAATTATGATTTGCAACATCTTTCCCTCAGAAAACAGGAACAAGCACTAAAAAAGTAGTGTATTCAAACCTATTGTTGCCACTTCGCATTTTCCACCATGCTTATTCTCCTTGATATACTGAACAACCTCCAAAGCTTTAGCTCTTTCTTGAATGGTAGAGTTGCACCCACTGAAGAGGAAGATTTTTAAGGCCGTGTCAAGGATGAATACATCTTCATGATTCAGCGATGTCCTCATAAAAGGCACCTAATGAATATATAAGCGCGTTAGAGACAGGATATACTAATATAATAAATCAAACAATTGAAAGTCTGAAAGCAAAGAAAAGAAAATGGTACTGAGAGCTTTGCAGTCTGAAACTGACATGTATAACCTCAGCAGGAGGGATCATCATTGATATTATCTCATTTAAAGTTATTAACCATTGTTTCATCCCCTCATAGAAATCACAGTCAACAAAAAAACTAGAAATCATACAGTTGTGGAGACACAATAAGTTCCTTGTCCATAACTAAATTTTCAGTGAGAGGAAAATAGGCAGAGGAGGTGATTCACATAATCAGACAACAGAAGCAGTTAATTATCAAACTTCAGAAACAACTCACTTCCTTCACATGAACAACATAATCTCCCTTGCAAGTATACAGGTGGACTTGATATTCACCGTTCAAGCTCCCCTGCTTTGAAGTAAATACTCCTTCGACGGGTATAAGACAAGGCCTGAAGTATGATAGAAACTTCTGCGATTCTTGGCCTTGAATTTCCCTGTATTGAACACTGCACGATCCTAAGGCTGCATCCAGCTCCAGTGCCTTTTCTGATGCCAAGCTTGAATCTACCTGTCAAAACTTCATTGACTGTGAAACAATGCTGATCATGCTGTTTAACCACAGTTAGATATCCAACATTCATGCTTATTTAAACACTACGTTCACTGTTTAATGTATTAAAATCAAATGCTGTGAATATATTTGTTACAATATATCCATTACCTTCCTTGATCTGTTTAACCAGATTTAAATCACCAAGCAAATTTTAGATAAGCAAATACAAAACCATAGTCTTTGTTTTGCTGTTGGATAAACATAAATTACACCTCAAGAAAGTTTTATGGGGAAATCTTGGTACTGAAAATTAGTCAGTACAGTCTCACATTCCCTAAATGGGATAAAATCATAAAATACATTTCTATACAGTTCCACTCTCTTGTCAGATTACAGAACAATTGATTAAAGTAAGGGTATATACAGAACAAGCAACTATTTGAGGAAAAAAGACTAAGGGTATATACAGCCTAAAAATATTTACCTACTGAAAAATAACAGTACCATATTATTATCACCACAAGCAAGACAATTAAAAAAAGAAAGGATATAACCTTCTTTGCTTCACTTCCCAGCCAATAATGTATATCATAATGAGGAGGGCCAATTTTCGGAAAGACGGCCTGTTTCCACAAACACATAAAAAGGTCTGCATCAAATTTATGTAAAGAATTTAGATGAAAATTATGCTCATACTGACAGGGAATTGTTAATACATCATTATGGCGAAGGTGGCTCCAAAATTAATGGGTTCAAGTCCAAAAGGGGAGAGCGAAACTATAGAAGAGATGATGAAGACAATCTTTGAAATTTTGGATTTTGAATGAGATGCAGGCAGCAAATTCTTCATGCATTTAAAAGGATCAATGGGGAAATAAAGTAAGCAATATCTTACATTCAAGACTAAGTATGCACTTCCGGTGTAGAATTTTCCATGGCTTGACTTCAACACCGAAACCAACCGCTGGTTCTCAATACACCAAATTTCTAAGCCTCTAAGAACATTAAGCTAAGTAGGAAACAGAAACTTGAACAAAGAAATGTGATACATTTAGAAATAAAATTTACAGCTGAAACACAAATGTGGAAGAACTAGAATAAAAGTCAAGAAACAAGCATCCAGGTCAAGAATTTTATGTGCTTCCCAACTTTTTTTAAAATGTAGCATGATTACAATGCAAGAATCAATTCTCCTATCTTTTTATTTTCATTTTTTCTCCATAATCAACAAGACATTCACCAGTGGCTGAGGAAACCCTTTATGGGCTAATGCTAGTTAAAACCAACTATTTGTTCTGGTGCCTTTGCCATCAGAAATTAATACCAATTCTAGTTGCTCAGGCATGGAAAAAAAATGAACACAAAAAAAATAACTACTACCTGCTCAACAGAGTAACACAAAATCATAAAACAATTGAAAAGAAAATTGTTGTAAGGATACGGGTTTGCTCCTGCCGTTTGAAATGCAGAATCCATATCTTTAGTGACAATAGGCATTGAGTCTATGGCTCTAATACTCCAGCCAAATAACCCAACACTAGATTATTCTGCAATTCAGGATTTAAACTATGTTAGTCCTCAGATCCTGAGATACATATGTTACATATTGCTCTTTTCGGAGCATATGTTAATACTTATCTAGTAAGGTTTAAGGTGGCAACACATTAATGACTTGATATTATAACAGTACATCTATAATCAAGAAGCAGTTCTATAATAAATAAATCAAGGTAAGCAAAGACATGCTACCATTGTGCAATTAATCTAAAACAGCTAAGATTTCACTTAAAGAAGAATAATCAAATCTATTGTGTCCATAATTTGAAGAACTTATGCAAGGATGTCAGTCACGTGACTATTAATTACGCAACCATAACGCTGGAAAATTAATTTAAGAATTTAATTCTATCAAATAAATAAACCAATGAATGACAGCCGTTATCACTAAATCTATAGCCTTTTTTTATGTAATTACAGCCAAACATAAATCACACAAAGGTCTAATTATTTTGGCTATGAAACATTCAAAAGGAAAATGTGCATCAGACTTTAAAAGCATTCATATTTTGTCTACTAGGTTTAACCTATGCCATTTTTCTGCTCAAGTAACAATGATGAAAATAAATAAAGAAAACTTCCACCAAGACATCAAGAATTTAAAAGAAAAAAATCATTCAGGTAATCAACATGATAACTTCTTAACTGAATTGCACTGTAGGAAAGCTGACACCAGCAAGAAATCTAAACTAATAACTAAAAAAAAGGAATCAAATTTCAGAAAATATTTTATGAAACTAACCCAACACATAACTCCCAAAATCAACACAGCACTCAGGCAGCACCGAAATGAATCTATAGCAGTCAATACCCAGAACCGAGCTTAGCCCCAAAATCCTCATCTCATATTTAAGCCTCTGAAACAAATACACCAAACATCAACCAACCAACCACAAGGGCCAATCTTTCCTTGGGGAAAACAAAGTCAAAAGGCAATAACAATGCGAGAAAAGGGGACAGAAAAAAGATGATCTACAGCAAACAAGCACAAAACATGAACAAATTCAAAGAGCAAACAAGAACCAACCATAAAGGTCATTCATTCCTTGGGCAAAACAAAGTCAAAAGACAATAACAATGCTAAAAGGGATAGAAAAAGGATGATCCACCCAAAGCAAGAACAATTCAAAGAGCAACCAAGACTCATTTGACCAGCAGGGTAGAGATCACAGTCCACACACACCTCGATTCAACAGCAGATTCAGAAGCTAACAGGTGATGGTGATGGGTGAACAGACAGGGAAAGAACAAAACTTGGACATTCCCATTTGAAAAGCCAAGGCTGAAGACAAACAAAATGAAAGCATTTATATTGGAGGGTAAAAGGGCATTGGAATGATGAAAACAGCGTTTGGTAGAGAAAGGGACTTGAGATAAAGCAAAAACAAAACAAAAAAATGAAAAGCATGGTCATCTTTACCGTCCAGCTTGTATGTGGGGCCCACCAGTGCGGCTTTCTAGTTGTGCACTTTGCAGTGTGGTCGATGGAAAGAGGGTGATGATGATGAAATGTGATGCTGGGTGGTGTTTGTTCTACGCCTTGTGCTGTGTTACCATAAACACTCAGAAAAACATGGCACAACCAAAGTCACACACAGAGAGACATTTCCAAACTCAAATGTGCTTTCAACACTCTCTTTAATGTTCTGACACATACATATGTATATCATCCGGTGTTTCTGTCTCTTTGTAATTACTTTGTTCTTTATAGTGGTTCTGTTAAATCCAAATCAGCCATTTCACCGGTTTTTTATGAAAAACAGTGACGGTTTTAACTGGTATGATTTGTCATGTGTCTTCAAATTAGTGGAAGGATTAAATTGCTCTAATAGATGGTTTGCAAATATTAAAAAAAAAAGTTTTAAATGATTGAAATGGAACTTCAAAAAATAAAAGGGATATCAGAATGATTTTGATTAATAAAAATAAAAGAGATACCTTTTTAGTTCTAGTCAAACTTGTTGGATGTGTTCCAAGTGTTTGACTTTTTTTATTAATGCATTTGTTCTTTAAATTTTAAAAGATTGGAGATTTATTTCTTTTTTTCTACTTTTAAAAAGGGGTGCTTCATTTTTCATATTTTTAAAGTATGACTGTTAAATTTATGGATGTGAAAGAATGGAAACTTTAATTACTCTTATTGAAAATAACTTTTTTTTCAAATGAAATCTAAAGATTTCAATAGAATTATTACATTGAACAATAAATAAATGAACTTGAACATACACGACACTGGTAATGAAAGAGAAGAAGTAAATGTTTATTAATAGCAGTATTAAAATTCTTCAATAAATTTAAGATACTGTAGAATTTTTCTTATTATTATGCGGTTGAATTATAGAAATTTTATTGAATTATTTTAAAAAATTAAATAAATGTTTGTATTTTAAAACTTACAGTTAAGTTGTTAAGCTTTTAGTTATCTGTAATTAATTTCTCGATGTAAGGATTTAGCCCATAAACGGGAAAGTTGGAAATTTTATTTCAAATAAATAAATAAAGATCTCTTTAGTCTTATTTATTTCTTCGAATTATTTTGCTTGTTACATTCTGGTCAAACAATATTAACTGTGTGTTTATAAAGTGGATGGAGTTTTTAAAAAGGAACATTAATCTTTCTTTAAAATTATTTTAAACTAAATTTGATGGATTAGGTATTCTATTTACCGACATTTAATAATTTTAAAAGGAAAATGCAATTAACTAAATTCAGGAATTCTATATTCTATTTGAAATTAAGAATTTTTTTTTTTTTAAAAATACCCGCTCGTTTTTTCAAAGGACTGTTGCTTAAACTAAGTTATCATTATATTTTCAAAATTACATTTCTGAAATATTGTAACTAAGAAACTTATTTTCAAGTATTAAAAATGTGTTAACTACATTTTAAACTTCAAAATATTCTTCTAAAAATTAAATAATTTAAATTAAAAAAAAAAAGTGAAGATGAAAGGTACTAGGTATATTAAAAAAATAAGATAAAATAGTCGGTTCATTAACATGTTTTTTATTTTTTTATAATTAGTTATTTTATTAAAAAATCTCATAATTTTATGAAATTCATTTCTATTTATCAAAACATGATTATGTAGTTTCTACTTAATTTTAATTAAAAAAATACTATTTTTAGAAAGTTGGGTTAAAATCTTCTTTAATTTTGTTAACATCGTCTTCTTTATTTTTGTAAATCTCCAAAACTCTAATGGTGCACTAACAATGCTCACTACCAAAAATTAAATACAAGATACAAACACTAATGACCGACAATGCATAGATCTAATATATTACGAACAATGGTTACTACCAAAAAATAAATACAAAATGGAGACGCTATAATCACCTACCATCCACAAATCTAATATATTACTAGCAAAAACATATACGTAACTATATGTTTACCTTTTTTTTTTCATGATAAAATAGAAAACGATAAATACAATTAAGAAATTTAATTATTAAAATATAAAAACTAAAATTATAATAAATATATAAAAATACTATATAAGTAATTTTAATTAATGATTATAATTATATAATAAAAATTTAATTCTTTATCGCAATTACTCATTATTGGTAGTTTTTTAAAATAGTAGAAATTAAAAAAAAATAGTAAACTATATAAGAATAGAAAGGTTCAAAAAGGAAATCTGGATAAAAAGTAATTGCAAAATTTTATTTTCTTAGTAATTGTTATAGATTATTACCTGGTAATAACAGTAACCGAAAAATAAGATGGAAGTAATAATTATATGGAATTGTAAGAGCAATTGTGTAGAACCTAACTAATTAAGATATAGGATTCTACATCAATAGACTAGTGAGGATGTTACATAATTATTACATGATAATAATGATTTCCTACCTAATTGAATAAATATCTATCAAAAAAAGTTCTTTATTGTTTGACACATATCACAATCTCTCAAAATGAGTCTAAAATGTGTTATCAACCAATTACAATTACAATTAGTGTTCAGTGTAAGATAGTTAGATTATTTGTTATTGTATAGTTCTCAAGTATTAAATTTGAAAAAATATGTAATTTGTTAATATCTGTCAGGTCATATGAAACTTCCAAGTTTCAGTTTAGAAAAGTATTAATTAATAGTTTGTTAATTTTATTGGATGATTAGTAGGTTGCCATCAAGCAACGAGAAAACTAAAAAAAAATGCATAAACTAAGTTAAATGAGTTAAGACAGTATAATTTATCATTTGACCTATTACTGAAAGTTTAACATTTAAGGTATATCTAACTCTCTATACAAATGAATGTATCTCTATAATATAATACATTCAATGTTCACAACCATAATCACATCTAGACAAAAATAAATAAAAACTATCTTAAACATATAATTTCTAAAACAAATCACATATATTCAATCAATTAAATGTTTACATGACAAACCATTACTTATATTCACAAAATAAATAAATTCATCGTCCAAAATCAAATCTCATAATATACCTCTCACAGAATAATTCTTTTAACATGTTTCTTTTTAACACTTTTTAGTTCTATTTAATCGTTTTAATCATCTACTTCTCGTCAAACAATACCATGTTCATTTCAACTCAAATGCATTTCCTTACCTCCCATTTTATCAATTACATAATATAAACTTTAGAAAAATATTTATTAAATTACTATAGAGTGAAATGATGTTTTAAAGAGAAATAATTGATATCGCATTTTTTACCACACAAACAACCTTTCATTTTTTATCTTTTTAATAATATTCTTTATTTTTTATTTTTCTCAATAATACTTTTTATTCTTTAATTTTTAAAATAACACTCTTTTGTTTTCCTTTCTATTTTTTAATTTTTAACTTTTTTACAATTAGTACATTAATTATGATTATTATTATTTTTATTTCTTTTCTATAATTTTGTGATTGTATTTTATTATAATAATTTACTGCTTGTATTTTTGTATTAAAATTGATATTGGAAAAAAATTATAATAAATTATAAAATTGTTATTTGAATTAAAATTTATATTTTTCATTTGTTAAAATTATATCTTAATAATTAATAACAAAAATAAAATAAAAATATTGAAGTATTTTTGTAAATAAATATTAATTAAATGGTTTGAAAATTAAAAAAATAATTTATTTGTAAATTATTTTTTAAATGTTATGTTTATTACTTAAAAATTATTAATTATTGAAATGATGCAATATAGGTGGAACATAAAGAAGAAAATAAATGATAATCATAATTAAATAGTTTAGTTAATAGTATAACAAATACTTTGTGTGAAATGAAACATAAATTTTATCTTTATCAAAACTAAAATTTTATCTTAATCAAAAGATCAATTACATCTTTATCTAAAATCAAATTTTACTTTTATAAAATATCAAATTTTGTCTCTATCAAAAACCAAATTTTATCTTTATCAAAAATTAAAATCTATCTTTATCAAAAATCAAATTTTATCTTTATTAATATTTTATTTGATTTTTGCCATTAATTATTTAGATATTTTTTTAACAAACTAAAAATACAAATTTTTATTCAAATAAATTTTTTATAATTTATTATAACTTTTTCTTCCAATGTCAATTTTAATATAAAAATACAATCACAAAATTATTATAGTTTATTTTAATATAATTTATTATGCCAAATTTAAATTTATTATAAAATATAAAATAAAATAATTTATCATTTTTCCTATTATAATTAATTAGTTAAAAAACCTATAAAATATATTTTTTTTCTTTGTATTATTTTTTTAAAATTTAATTTAATTATTTTTATATTATTTTTTTATCTTAATTTTAATAAACTAATAATCATAATTTTTAATAGCTATTACAGAAAAAAAAAGAGTATTATTGTACAAAACAAAAAAAATGTTATTTCAATAATTCAAAAATAAAGAGTATTATTGAGAGAGAAAAAATAAATAATGCTATTGGAAAAAATAAAAAATAAAAAGATACTAGTAAGGTGAAAAAGTCTTTCTTCTCCATTTAAGTGTATCAATTTAACTATAATTAACCTTATTCAAAATGTTTTTTACTAATGAAATCACACATGTGAAAACAAATTATCATTTATACACGTAAAATCCAAAAACATAGATAAAAAATCTGGTGAAAAAAACTACTTTAATACAAATTCAGAAGAAATAGTTTTACTCGAATCTTAGTTGTCTCAAAGATGCTGAAGTTAAATATAAAAAATAACATATATTTTTATCATAATCTTAGAGAAATAGAAAGAATACATTTTAGAGGAATAAACATTATCTTTTAACAATTGAATAACAAACTATTTAGTTTTTTTAATTTATAAGTTTCTTAAATATAATTTTCATCCGTCATTTATTTTAAAAGTTTTCTTCCTATTATAACAAGATATCATAATCTTATAAATATAAGTCAATCCAGAAAAAAAAAAAAATACGAGTTCATTTATGAATACGAATATGTACTCCTTAATACGAGTTAATTTCCTCTTCAGATTGTATTATTCAACAAATATCATTTCCTTTTGCTGGTGCTAAAAAGAGAACACTGGAGACTAAAAATCGAAAAGAAAACATAAAAGGTTAGAAATCTGTTTGGACAAATTTCTCAAAACAGTTAACAAAATGAAGTTACCTTCTTTAGTTGAAATTAATTTAGGCATACTCTAGTTTATAAAAGTCATTATATGATTTCATCAATTATTTAAACTTGTATATTAATTAATTTTAACTAGTTAATTTATTTCATTAGTCTTTTCATATATTTTTGTTTTTTAATAACAAAAACATATATACAAGACAAAAGGAGATCGATTTAAGAGTATATCATCTTTAAGATGCTCCTAAACCTGCATCTGCACCTGCTCATGTACATAGTACAATCATCGCAGTTCACAAAACAACAAGAAAAGCAAGGGTAAGCTAACGGAATAATGTTTTTAGCTTATAAGAGTGAAAATAATTGAAGTGATTAGATTTACAAATGCAAGTATGAATTCTTAAGTCGAATAAAACTAAGTTTAACATTCAATCACAAACTTTCATACTTTATTCCAAATTCATTAACCTCATAATGATCCATCTGCAATCACCATACCTTAATTTCCTTTCAATCAAAATGATTGCAAATGCATTCTTCATTCAGTCGTAACAACAATCATATTTAACCATTCTGAAGCTTATAGGTGCATGTGTAATCATGATACCTTGATTTCCTTTCAACCCCAGTACACTGGTTTTCAACCATAATGATTACATACAAGCCTATAACTCAGTCATCACACATAACACATCAATTTCATCATACTGAAGCATATAGAGACATATGTAACCATGGTACATTGATTTCCTTTCAACCCCCAGTACACTGGTTTCATTTCAACCATGATGATTACATATAACTCTATAACTCATACATTACACATAACACATCAATTTCATCATACTGAAGCATATAGAGACATATGTAACCATGGTACCTTGGTTTTCTTTCAACCCCCAGTACACTGGTTTCATTTCAACCATGATGATTACATATAACTTTGTAACTCAGACATTACACATAACACATCAATTTCATCAAACAACAACCAAAATGTTCTCACATATTTCTTTCTAACATCATTACTTAAAACAGTTCAATTAATTATATCAAACCACAATAAATAACCAAATTCAATCAGTGCTCAAGGACCAGACCTGCAAGAAAGACTTGAGCACTAATAATCATATATCTGAGTCTTTTATTCTAGAGTTCTATTTGAAAGTAAATAACTAAAATAAATTACTAGCTTCCCAAAACAATTCCTCCAAACTAGCTAGTGACACTAACCCAATCTTTAGGGATCTAGAACAAGTCATCAAAACAAAACCAAATACTTTTCTCAACTGTCCCTACTAAGATTGATGACAAAAACCTAAGGAAAAACAGCTATTAAAGGATCTTTAGAGCAAATATGAACTTACTCTGTTTTAGATTCTGATCAGTTAGAAATGATCCCTAACTTTTCTGGTATTGTAAGGTGTGATCAGATATATGGAGGGAGAAAAGTTAGAGAGAAGGAAGAGAGATTTTGAGAATGGAAGAGACATGGAGGAGAGAGAAAAAAAAAATATGTTTCGGAAGGTACAGGGACGTTACATAGACAAGTTAGTCCACACACTAAATCCTTTGCTACAAGTACATGTTTGAAATCTATCTCTATGTAAATTCATCTATTTATTTTTTAATTTATATTTATATAATTTTAAAAAAAATAAAGAATAAAAGTATCAAAAAAAACAGGCTGAATTTATTTACGTCCCAACACAATTCTAAAAGAAGAATTTCGTTAAACTTATCCAAGTCAAACTAAATTAACTTGATATTTTTTAAACCATGATATTTATTTAAGCTTAAGAATAACTTAAAAGACTATGTTTGACTTGTAATTATGAATATGTTCATATATTTATCTAAGTTAAGGATAAACATTTTGTATAAAATATATTTTTTTATTATTTTTAAACCGTGAATAACATATAAGTCTAATATTAAGATACATTTTAATATTATATTAAAAAAAATTTAGCGATCTTACATCGACTAAAGATGAAGTCTTTTAATAGTTTATAAATAGGTACAAATATTACATTGTAAACTGATTTTGTAAGGTTGAGTTAGGCTTAAATTTTATTGTTTTTAAAATGGTATCAGAATCTCTCTTAATACGGTTCTTGAACCACTCGTTATCGAATTACCCTTAAATAATATATCAAGTCAGTTTTATACCTTGTTGTGCCACAAAAATTGGAAAGGTTTACCATGATTGAATAATGGATGAATAAAGCTAAGAAGGAAAAGAAGAATCCCACACAACTAACCCTTTTAACTGTGTTGTGCACGCATTAAAAGTAAGAACGTAAAGACATATTCATTTCATGTAATCACAGTTTGGTAATGTTGTTTATGGGTTTACTAGTTAAATCAATATTATCCCTTTCATTATAACACTGCCAATCCACTCATTTCACTCTAATGTTAGTTTAAAATTTATATTTATAAATATGTTAAATATTAAGAACTTTGTTATTTGTTATAATTCATATTTATCAAACAAATGTGTTTCTACTCATAATTTATATATGAAACATAGAGCGATTTTATTAATATCTATAATGAAAGATTAACTTATGAGTGCGACTTTTATTAAATAGTATATAGTTGAATAGTTTTATATTGAATCATATTTTTTTTTTAAATAATTACCATCACATTAAAAGTTTCTTGTTCACATAAATATATAATGTTATATTAATTTAAAATTATCTGACACTTTTTTTAAAAATTATATGTAAAAATAATTCTACACTAATCTGAGATGGTTTGATAAAAAGAATATTAAAATGAATCATTTGATCATATTTTTATTATCTTTATTATTATTTAATTTTAACGAAAATTGATATAAATAATATATAATATAAATTATAATTTAATTATTTGATCAATAAAATTTATATTTTATATAAAATTATTTTTGAAATAGCATTAGATATAAATTATATTGGTATAATTTGATCCCTTTCTTATTTTAAATATAACATATTTTTAATGAAATAGATAAATTACAATTTTTAGTGTTTATGTACTCTATTTTTTCTATTTTAAAAATAAGTAGCTTTTTAATTTCTTTAAAAGTAAACTTTATCTATTTCTTATTTTAAATTTAAACCACCTATTATTGCATTGCATTTGGCAGAGTGTAGTTAATTAACCCACATTAACAAGTGTTTAATGATTGTTGATTACCATCTTGGAGACAAAGTCCATTATCAAACATCAAGCACCTAAGTTTGAGTGCCTCATGGCCTTTAGGGTAAGCATGAAGAGTTAATTTGGACACACACAAAAAATAAAATAAAATAAGTGACTAGTTTCTTTACAAATATTTAAATTAACTTATGTATTTCTGTATAAAAACCCCTCTCGTTATTTTTTTATTGCGAATTTGATCGTCAATGTTTTAGCACCTAATTTAAAAATTTTATTTGATATTTTATTATTTAACTAATGATGCCACAATACATATGGGTCAAGTAGTCATCTCTAAAATTTCAATTAATTATTCAAGAAAGCAGGGATAGGTCGGTAATTCACCTATTTATTTATATTTATATTTATATTTAGCTTTTTGCTGAGATTTTTTTAAAGTATTAAAAGAAAAAGAAAATAAAAAGATTGGATGGACTGAAATTTTATTATAAAAAAATTAACTTAAATACTTTAGTTTCTTGGGAAATTGGATGAGACTTTTTTTCTTTTCTATAAAAAATAAGCATGTGAGGTGATTTTAGTTTATAAATTAAAAGTCATTTATCTGTTCAAAAAAAGTAGTTTATAAATTAGTTGAAAATTGGTAGCTTTGGTAACAGCTTATAAGAAGTTATATGCTGAATTCACACTGCTAACTTGTTTAAAAAAAAAGTAGAAGAAAATACGAAGTTGAACATTGAATGTCTTAAAACAATGAATAAAAGAAATGATGGCTTAGAGCTTGAAATTAGTTTGTTAAATTAAAAAATGCTTAATATAATATACTAATAAATTAGTTTATGGGTGTAAAATAATATAACAGAACATATATATTATCACCTTAAAGATTAAGACAACAATTATTAAACTTTACATTATAAAAATTAACTTATGCATATTATGCATAGTTTACTTTGGCTTTAAAAAACTTGTAAACAAACCGTTTAAATTAAAAACAAAAAACTGAATATGAAAGAATAACTTTCGGAATAACACACGGCTAGTCAAAAAAGTGCCTGTTCTGTGTCGAAGGATCTTTAGCTTAGCGCTGGTCACTCTATGAGGTTTTTCCGGGAATCTGGCTAGATTTCATTTCGACTTTGGTTGCTTAATTTGATGTTTTTTGCTGTATTCATGTTTTTGTTCTGTCTTTTTTGGTTTATTTAAACACATGTTTTTGTCTTCACTAATTGATTTGATTCTGTCTATAATGTTCTCTTGCAGGTCTGAATTTCTTAACCCTTCCTAGGTTTTGGCGAACTTGTTGTGGATTGATGTAGCAGTTGGTGATCGCAGCAATATGCTTAGATAGGATTGATGTGTGAGAATGATATGAACAGAACCAATTCCTCGACATAGATAAAATTTTCCTTTAAAATCAACTTGTGCAGTTAATTTTTATTTTTTATTTTTTGAAAATTCAGATGACATGGAGATTGAATCTAAGTACATAAAATCAATTTAGTTTCTCTTACTGTTTTTTTCTATTTTCCTACAAGTGTTTCCTTAGAAGTTTATAAACGCGTGCCCTTGATTATTTGCATTTCTTTCTGGTTAGAAAGCCTTTTCTTATGTGAAAATTCAGCTGGCTTGACTTCAACGTTGTTTATGAATTGACAATGAGAGAAAATTAAGGTGTTCAATAGCACACTGATGGTGCCTCAGTGCAATCTTTAACTTGCTAGCTGCTATTGCATTTTGTGATTGCAAACCAGTTACCATTATTTGACAGGGTTCACATTTGTCAGCGTTTGAAATTTGAGGGTTCACATTTGTCTGACTCAAATTTGACATGAATTAATGTGGAAAATTTATTTGACAAGTTTGGAAACTGCTTTTATGTTCTTGACATGCAACTACAATTAGTGTTTGTTCCCTGTTGATGTATTGTTAGTTCAAATCAAAGGATAATTGGGTGTTTTTTTTAATCATGCTTTGTCACTTCAGGTCTATGGTTTCAATGCTTTAAATATTGATAAGTAAGGCAAAGCTAATGGCAAATAAGAAGAACCCCCTGGTGTTTATGGATGTGTCCATTGATGGGGATCCTGTTAAAAGGATGGTTTTTGAGGTACTTTCTGTTCTTGGTTGTATGTTATTGTTTATGCTGCAACTTTTGCAATGCTCAACCTAATGATAATTTCCCCTCACAGCTTTTCTATGACGTTGCTCCCACGACTGCAGAAAACTTTCGTGCGTTATGTACAGGTATTATAAATTTAACTTGTGTGGGGAATTTCATCATATTTAACTTTTGTTTGCTGGACCTTTCTGTTATCCCTTTCATAATTGCCATTTTCTACTATCATGGTTTCTTAACTATCAAACATGTACTTATACATGCTTATGTACTTTGATTGCATGGGCTTTTGGTTGAAAGTGGGTCATTTTCTAAATATTGTCGATCTGATCAATGAGTTACCAATTCCTGATTTCCTCCCTTTTTGTATGAAATTTTCATTCTTTGTTCAGGAGAAAAAGGTATCAGTCTAAAAACTGGAAAACCACTGCACTACAAGGGTTCTTTCTTCCATCAGGTTATAAAAGGTTCCATTGTGCAGGTTTGTTGTTCCTTTTATACTTGTATCTAGATCGTTGTATAGTAGTTGTATGTATGTCTTGTTGTTGTTGAACATGGTTTAGTACTGCTCCCATTACCCCCTTGCTGTAGGATACACTGGGCTGATGGCCATGAATGCTTTTCTAGTGATACAGTTTTAAGGTTGCACATTTTAAGTTGTTCATCCTTGTAGTTCTAATAAGCTTCGTGAAGCTCAGGCTCATTTTGTATGTATTGTAAGTAATGTTATTATGTGTACTAATAGTTGATTTTGGTTTTACAGGGAGGAGATTTTGTCAATCGAAATGGTATTTTTTTCTATGCATTCATTGCATCTCAATGTGTTACCATACCTTATCCATTTTTTTAGGGTTGCAATTTTATACTATCTATGTCATTACATTTTTATGTTTTATTATTTGATAATTTGGTAGTCAGGTTGCCAGCCGATTTCCATTTGTGTATTTCTTGTGACAAAGGTTATTTCTTTTCCAAGTCAATTAGGAACCTATAACAAAGTTTTGTTACATGAACAAAGTTTGGCCTGTTATTGGGTGGGGTGATATAGCTATCTGATTTGTTAATTTTGTACTAGTCTTTTATATTATTGTTGTTAATATTAACATGTATGTGAATATGATAATTTTTAATTCACCTTAGTTATTGGGTGTCCGCATCCCTTATTTTTTAGCATTGAAAGTTTTGTAGCTGATAAATTAGTATACCTCCCATCTCCATAGGTGCTTCCAAATACCAAAATGTTATTAGTAGTTTAGTGTAGGTTCATTTGCATTTTTGCGTATATTTTCTTGATGTGTTGATTTTCCTCCTATGTTATCGTTCTTGATTTCCCATGGTTTGCAGGGACTGGTGGAGAAAGCATATATGGTTCAAAGTTCCCGGGTGAGAATGCTAAGTCACACTCAAGATCATATTCTATATCAAGAATTATTTGTACTATAGTTATATATCATAATTAATGTAATATGTATCTGGTGATTTTATTTTAGATGAGTCACCTATGTTGAAGCATGATGCTCCAGGCCTTCTATCAATGGCAATTGCAAACCGTGACACTCTTGGTTCTCATTTTATTATCACCTTGAAAGCTGTTCATCATCTTGATGGGTTTGTGTTTTTGCCACATTTTACGTATTAGATGTTCTATTTTGATTGTGGAGGTCGGGCCGGTAAAATGCTTGACAGACTATAGTTTTGGGGCCATTTTTGCAGGAATCATGTAGTCTTTGGGGGGCTTGTACAAGGACATAATGTATTAACGAAAATTGGAGAAATGGGTGATGAAGAAGGGCATCCAACTGTAATTATTAAAATCATTAAATGTGGCCAATATAGTAAGGGTGAGTATTACTGCCCCACTTAGAGAATGATAACAGCAACAAAAACTTTGCCTCAATCGGCTACAGCTACATCAATCATACCACCTTTGGTTAAGTTAAAATCCAAGTCTTCACTTATATTTATAATGAGATCCCTCTTAACACCTCCTTAAATGTTCGTTGTGGTCTATCTCCCTCTTTTCATAGGATTGAATACTATAGAATTTTCTTTGTACTTGTCCAAGCCACTTGAACCAATTTTCCATCATCTTTTCCTTAATTGGTGTCACACCAGTTTTTCTTTGTATTCAATCACTCTTTGTCATGTCGTAGTCTTTCTTGTGTTGCAGTATATTCATCAGTATTTTTATTTATGCTATTCCTACCCCTTTATCTGTTGCCCCTTGAAAACTCGATATTCAATGTCATAGAATATAGCTAGGTGTATACAACAAAACTGTTCTTAGAGTTTAGTAGGTACTTCATGATCACAAATGACCTTAGATGCCTTTATCCATTTTACTAATCCTACTTGTATCGTGTGTTTGACATCCTAATTAATTTCTTTACCATTTTGTAATATTAATCTCAAATATTTAAACTTAGAAACATGTGGTATGACATCTTTTCCCATTTTTACTTTGAAGTCATGTTCCTCTCGTCTCTTGCTCAATTTTTTTTATGCACACAGCCTATCTAAGTGAAAAAATTTCAAGTTTAAATTTTAACTGCTTCCCTAGATTCCCGAATCAGAAGTGTATCATGTACAAAAAATCATGCAATTAGGGATAATATTTTGTATGCCCTTGCAAGCACATCCAAAACATAGATTAACCAAGTTAGGACTCAAGGCTTAGCCTAGATATAATATCTTTATAGGAAAGGAAAGTCTTTAGTTTCATCTTGCAGAATTTCGTCATAAGTATCTTATATAGCTGGATATAAGTTAGGAAAACACCTTTGCTTTCTAAAGTCTTATGCAATGCTTCTCTCGGTACTTATTTGCTTTTTTCCAACTCAATAAAGATCATATGTAAGTAGTTTTTTTCAGTACCCATCTACGCCAGGTTCTATTGCAGATCTTCTTAGCGTAAAACCAAATGTTTTCAGAAGCTTTCTAACGAACCCCATTTAGAGTATTCTTTATTCCTGATACATGTATGATGATGATTAAATTCCAAATAATCTTGCTGAATTTTTTGTCTCCAAGTCTGTAAATGCCAGATCATAATGGATTTGATGTTCATTTTTCCTAGTTAATTGAATGTGCTCTGTTCTGATCCAATATTTCGCTTCCAAATATGTTTGATCTATTGATTTTAATCTTTATACTTACAGATGGAAGGAAGGTAAATAAATCAAAAATGAGAACAGATTCTGAAACCAATTATTACGAAACACAGAGGAAGGGAAAACATAAAAGATATTCAAAAGACCGAAGGAAAATGAAAAGATACTACTCATCTGAATCAGGGAGCTCTTCAGATTCTGACACAGCATCTTCAGAATCCAAGGTAAATAAATTGTTCTCTTTAGAACAACATTTATTTAAAGAAGAAATGTTTAATAAATTTACTAAACTTTGTTTCATGGGTTCTGTTTATAAGCTAAATAGCGATGCAAAAAGTTAAATGTTAGCGTTATCCTAATTCTAAAATTAATGGATAACATCGTAAATCTTAATGCTAAAATTAATACTCTTTTTATCTCTCTCTAAATAGTATCTTAGAAATTTGAAAGCATAGCATAAACTTTTACGAACCAATTATTCAATTCCAAATGGCAGGAAACTTTGCAAAAAAATTTTGCAATATTAGAAATCCAACCTGAAGGCAACAGTCAGGAAGCACTGAGGAAAGGAAAACATGATAAATCTTCAAAAGGCAGAAGGAAAAGGAGAAAATACTACTCATCTGAATCAGGAAGATCGTCAGAACCTGACACACAATCTTCAGAAACCGAGATAAATAAATCAAAAATGGTAAAGGGTGGATCTTCTAAGGAGATAAATAAATCAAAAATGGTAAAGGATGGATCTTCGGGGGAGATAAATAAATCAAAAATGGAAAAGAATGGATTTTCTGAGGAGATAAATAAATCAGAAAGGGAAACGGATGGATCTTCTGCGGCCCATCATCGGACACTGGAGAAGGGAAAACATTTAAAATATGCAGAAGATGAATGGGAATGGATAGAAATCTTCTCAGGAAGCTCTTCAGATTCTTACATGAAAATTTCGGCTGAGTCAGATATGTCCTCATCATCTGGCATATAATCCTCGGAAGAAAAGTATTTCTGGTTTACTGAAGTTTAGGCTAAACACTGTAACTGTTTGAACTTTGTCATTGTTAAAGAAATTGTGATCATTGTTTAATCAAGTCTGAGAGTTGTTTTATCCCATTACTAGTTTTAAAGGGTTAATTGGTTGTGACAGTAAGTGGTAGATTGGTCTTGAGTTTGTTTCTAGTTTCATGCAATTGGTTATTTGTGCTTATCTTTTGGTAAGTTGTTGATGTAAATATTGTTTCATATTAATTAAGTAAACACTCTCTGATGTACATTCACATTCCCATCATCTTCCTATATTTTAGCTGGTTTTTGAGATTGTAACATCTGAGCTTGGTTCATATTCGAGTGTACTGAGGGGAGTGTAGAAAATAGAGTGCAATCATGAAAGGTTGGGAAACACCGGGAAGTGTTTTCATTCAAGCATTGTCCATGGACATCCAAGCAGGAACTGTTTCGTTGAAGTAGGCACATTTTGAATTCATTATTCATTAGAGTAATTTATCGAGCAGTTTGGGTGCATGTTTTGAATTTCCGATCAGGTGCCATTGAAAATGCAGTTGGTGCAATGAAACAAACAGTTCAACATTCATGATTCAAACTGCAAGTGGTGAAGAAATTTACGGATGAAATTAAATTGAAGCATTCTGGTGATTTGGTACAATTGCTGGCAGCATAAAAGCATTTCATCAAACATTTGTTGCATTCGGTGTCTCTAATTTCAATTAGTTGAAGCATTTAGTTGTTCATTAAATTGGATTGAACCAATTCGCTTCATCAAACACCTGCATGAGATATTTAATTCTAATTGGTGTAGCTTTGTCTCGCTTAGATCCTCGCTTAGCGGCTACGTTTCAAACGTCCCAAATACTAAATTAATAGATTAATTTATAAAGTATAGTAATATAATATTTTTCTTCTTTTAAAAATTTAAACCATTTACTTTAAATTCTTTTTTCTTTTGAAATAATATACATCTTTTATTAGTAAATGATACTTTTTCTATATTTTTATTTGATCTTTTTATGGTAAAAGATGTCTCACACGTAATTTTTCATATTTTTTTTACTAAAGTTATATTTGATTAGTTTCTATCTATAAACAAACTAGTCTAGAGCTTAGTATATAATGAATTAACTTGAATTGTCCTTACAAAAATTGTAAATGTAATGATAACAAAACTTGTCAAGAATATCATATTCATCAGGAAGTGTTATAAAAGAAGATTACTGTTTTTTAAAAGACATTTTATTGTTCTAAACATCTTCATTCCACAATAGATAGGAAGACATGACTTGTATTACGATGGATAGTTGTTTAATATATGATGAAGTCATCATTTGTAAACGTGTATGGATATTTTTATCATTTTTATTAAAAACAAAAAATATAAAAAGAATAAAAACAAATATCATATAAATTAATTGATAATTCAAAACAATTCAATATATATAATTTATTTTTCTATTTATAGGATTTTATTTTTATTTAAAAATACATAAATTATTTATGTAATTACCATATGAGATAAGTTAGGTTTAGTGAGATTAACAAAAATATGCAATAAGTTAGGTTTTTTGAGATTAACAAAATTATGAAAGATTATTTCATCTTATTCAAATTTCATTAATTCAAATCTCCAATCACAATACTCTTTTAAATTTATCTACATGTATCATATTTATCCATTCATTTATTCACACGTTTAAATAAATTACAAAATTAATTTCCAATTTTATTACTATCACATGTAGATATCCATTATATATATATATATTATTGTATTCGAGATATATAAAGATATACGTAATAATATGAAAGCTGTTCAAATCAAATAAAGAACAGTTCGATAAAATCGATATGTATGTTAGTATTCAAGATTAAATGGTCATTGAATCCACAATGTTCACTCAATATCAAATAAAGAAAATTATTATTATAAGACCACGCAGTTAAGAAAAACATTTTATTGTTTTATCAGCTAAATAAGTTTAATTAACAGATATACCAAGTAATAATGTCTATAGTATTAATTGACTTTCGTTAAAATTTTATAAGCGGTAAGTTTTTATTTTAAGAGTGAATTTCTCTTTAGGTTATCGAGTAAGACTTTTAATTTTTATATTTGAATTATTAATTTAAAGGGCTGAATTATTTCTCAATTATTTATAAGTATGATACTTTTTATTTTCTTAATTGTTTAGTGGAAAAAATGAGAATAAATTATTTAGTAGAAAAGAAAGAAATATAATTTGCTAAATTATTTTTAATCTATTTTTATTTTACCTTCATCGTCATGTAAGATGCAATTAATTTGAAATTTGAACTTTAAGAAACAATTAAAACAGACAGAGAAGCGTGACGCGGGAAAACGTTGAAAGAAGATGCTCGCAATTTGGCGCGCTTGTGTAAGCTTTTTCCCGCGAAAGAAAGCTTATAGATCTCTTCTCTTCTCCCTTTCTCCATTGCAGAATCACATTTTCTTCTTCAACCTTCAAATTTCTCTTCACTCTTCTCTCACTCCAAACAACAAAAATGCCAGTCATCGCCGCAAAACGCTCGTTGCGATCCCACCCTTCCTCGCCTCCCCGCAAATCGCCCCGCCGATGCGCCGCCGCAACCGCCAATTCCTCCCCCAGTGTAATTCTCCAAACCCTAATTCCCATACATACGCTTTCTCATCTCTTTCAATTCCTGTAGTCAACCGATTTCTTGCCGTTCGTTTGCAGGTAAACAAGTTCGGTACCGATGAAAACCGACCTGATCCGGAAGCTGTGAAACCCAAGTGGAATCCCAAAGGTAAGATTCGAGATTCTTTTCTTTCTCACTGTCTTTTTTTTGTAGTGGTGAGTTTTGATTTTTGATTTTTTTTTTTGTTGACTTAATAATAGATGGTGAGCAAATGAAGGCGGTGAAGCTGGCATTGCACTTGTCCAGTAAGCCTTCTTCTGTTGTGTGCCGTGAGGAGGAGCAGAATGTTGTTTTGGAGTTCTGCAAAGGATGCGTTGAGCATAAAAAGGCTGGGAGTTTGTACATATGCGGGTGCCCCGGAACCGGGAAGTCGTTGTCTATGGAGAAAGTGAAAGAGCAATTACTCAATTGGGCTAAGGAGGTATGTCCTAATTGTTGGTTTCATGTTCTTGGTGCTGTTATTGATTGATGATTGTTCACAGGTTCAATAGATATTGAAAGTTAATTAGCCCTTGTTTGTTGTTATGCTAATATGACATCTAGTATGCTTGTTTGATGTGTTCCTTGACTAACATGAAGAATGTAATTTACTGAAGAAACATACCACTAAAATAGATATTTAATTTAACTTTGATTGTTCCATCTGGAGGCGTAGTGTGTTTTGTGTTCCTTTGCTAATACGATCTTGTGAATCTAATTTTCAGGCAGGTCTCCCGCTGCCAGATGTTTTATCTGTAAACTGTACAACTCTTGCCAACACATCGGATATTTTCACAAAGGTAGGAATGTTGATGCGCAGTTAATTGAATTGAAGTTAACGTTATCAGTTGACTGACCTAGTAGCTGTTCTAGCAGATGCTTGGGTTGAACCAAACACAGGGTAAAAAGGTTTCAGCCTCGCCGTTACAACAACTTCATAACATGTATTCTCAGAAATCATCTATCAAGAACATGACGTAAGAAATATATCCCTGCCCTGAACTATGAAAAATTAGAGTTTTTCAAATTAAATATAATATAAACTGACATGTATAGATTTCTTTCTCTTTGGTTGTTATCAAAGAAGTAATACACCTTCATTGTAACAGATTGATAGTAGCTGACGAATTAGATTATTTGATAACCAAGGACAGAGCCGTGCTTCATGATCTTTTCATGCTCACCACCTTTCCTTTTTCTAGATGTATATTAATAGGTAAATTTCTCAAAAGTGCTGTTGTTTCCAAATCGTGGTTAGCAAATCAGTCTGGGTAATTCAATACTAATCCTGTTTGTTTATACAGGCGTAGCGAATGCAATTGACTTAGCTGATCGATTTCTTCCAAGGCTTACATCATTAAATTGTGAGTAAATTAAGTAAGAATTTAATATAAAGATTTCTCATTTTATATGCATCTCATTGACCACATCAATGGAGCTATCCTACTTGCGTACACAATTGGAAACTATTTTAATTGTCTTTTTTTTTTAATCTCTTCTGTTTGTTTTGTTCTAGGCAAGCCTGTTGTTGTAAATTTTCAAGCTTACTCGAAAGATCAGCTCCTCAAGATTCTTGAAGAAAGGTTAAAAGTAAGATTATTGTTATTGAACTTGGGTTATAGGATTGTGCTTCTTCATCTTTAATCATGACTACTGGAAGAAAATAGGCATTAGGATGTTCTGTTAAAAAGTTTACTGAATTGGTGGAGGAAAAAATGTGAAGCAAATTCTGCATTTCTCCCTGTTGAATAATTTTGTTAATAACACTTTGTTTCACCACCAGGAACTTCCTTACACTGTCTTTCAACAGCAAGCCCTGGAACTATGTGCTAGGGTGAGTCCAATATACTTGAAAAAATAATGCTAGACCATGCTACTTTTTTTTATTCTTTATGTAAAATGCATTAACTCCCATTTTACTATTATGAATTTGACGTTGGAATAAATCAGCTAACGACAAGATAACAAAAGTGCTAATTCATCTTGAAATAATATTTATGTGGAGCCTAATTAGCACTGGTCTTTGCAGAAAGTTGCCGCAGCTTCTGGAGACATGCGGAATGCGCTTTCTATATGCTGGTCAGTCATTATTATTATTATTATTTGCCCTTTATTCCCATGAGATGATGAATAAGCATTCAAGATTATTAATCTAAAATGTTCATTTTATTTAAGAAAAAGTAGAAATGGAACTTAACCACGAGTCCAGAATCCTACCTAGTTTTTGTAGAGTTTAAAATTTAAGTAACAGTATTTGAACTTGGACATGGAATATGTGCGAGGAATTAAATTGCAGTGAGCTAGTTTAAATAATAACTGATCAAATACAATAAAATGTATATTTGGTAAGAGGAAAAAACTAGGATAAGGGAACTTAGTTGGGGTTGTGTGATTAAATTGAGGTTTCGGTTAAATTTCCCAACTCTCTAGTACTTGAAGGGTTATGCTTTTTAGATTCTTCATCAATACCTGCGTTCTTGTATCTTTTTGGTACATACCCAGGAGTTGAGGAAGTTCCAGTTATTATGTCTCAATTTGCTTCGTCAATTTAAGCTAGAGCAAAATCCAGCAACAGAACAACTTTAATAGTGCTTTTCCCTTTACAGGAGTGCAATCGAGATGCTTGAAGCAGAAATTAGAGAATCTACCTGCAATTTGAACACTTCACTGGAAGAGATATCATTCTCCAAGCAAAATCTTCCCACAGCTCCCGATTTAATGAAAAAACGTGAATTTGATACTGTAAGTGTTCAATCATTCGTTCCTCAGTTTATTCATTAATAGGTTTCAGTATATTTCGTCAAGTTGTGTTCTAATTTTTTAGATTCAGTGGTTGCTCTCAGGTGTTGTCACGAAATCGATACTTTAAATTTAGTCTGATTTGACTTATCAGTTAGTTATCTTAGGTATAGGAAACTTAGTTCCATAATAGCAACTGCACAATTTGTTATAGTTGCAATGAACCATTTCCTTTCATCAGAGTCTATTATTATTAAAGCATTGTTAAAGGCATCTGAGCACCACTACATAACAATTTTTTTACATCAGCCACTACATACAAATTTAGATTTACTAAATGGGTAAAGTTCTATTATTTATTTGTCCTACTTTTTAGCTAAAAGCCTAAGGCTTTCAAAATAAATTGCAGGTAAGGCCGGATCATATGGCTCGTGCCTTGTCCAAGACTTATAGATCACCGGTGGTGGATACAATACAATCTCTGCCACATCATCAGCAGGTAACTTGAAAAGTGAATGTGCTATGAACTGTAGTGCTAAGGCTTCCCCTGTTTCTGGAACAAACATCTTTTCATATACTTTAGATGCTATTTTAGGTTTGATGAATACGCTAATTTCAGTCTTAACTATTATCACAAAAGTCTTACCAAGTATTAAAAAGTTTGAATAGCAAAATATGAATGTAAAGTGTCTTATTAGGGCTCTTAACTCAAATACATCAGCAAAAGATAATAAATTCTGCCTGTATAATATGGATTTTATACCTCTTTCCCAATGAAAAGTTGGAAGATGGGACCTTTGATCAACCATGTGAATTGTGACAAGTTGGAAGGGAAGGTAACTTTGTATGATATTAAGGATAGGTAGTTTGAAAAGGCATGTTTAATCGAATACTCGAACTAACCTATCTGCATAAATAGCTTTCATTCTAGGTATTGGCTCTAACTTTTTTTCTGGTTCTGTACTATTTGCAGATTATACTCTGCTCTTCTATGAATCACTTTCGTGGAACCAAGAAAGATACAATCCTCGGAGAGGTATGCTTCATACACTCACAAGGGTTTGGTCCATTCTGACCGGCATATTGATTTCTAAATTAAAAAATGATGGAATGTTGCAGCTGTATAAATCGTATGTGGGGATATGCAGATCATCTATAATTCCTCCAGCAGGAATCTTAGAATTTTCAAACATGTGCAGAGTGCTAAGTGACCAGGTATTTCAAACAATTTGATTCCATTTTGTATTTGTAGATTTAGCATCCTGCAACTGATGAATTTTCATAATCAAGTGTTGCATCAGCGAGGGAAAGTGATAATGAGTAAAATGATGAAATATATATTGTAACTGCAGGGTCTTATTAAACTAGGACAATCTCGAGAGGATAAATTAAGAAGAGTGTCGCCTAAAGTAGACGAGGGTGATATTACTTTTGCATTGCAGGTAGTCTTCAGTTTCTTAAGAACTTATATCAATTCATTTTTATTATTCCTTATTTAATTTACATTTCGAGATTCGTAGTTGATCTTAAATTGTTTCTCTGCCATTTAAATTCCTTGACGCAGGGAATACGGTTTTTTCAAAACTGTCTTAAATGATTCTGCTAATAGACTGGTAGTTTTCATTCAACTTGATGTGAGATCAAAGATTCTTCCTTGGATTAAGGTTGGAAGCTTTTGTTTATCGTACTTTGTCTTCCTTAGATTAATTTTACACGCGTCTATTGTCTTCTTTCTACACATTGTTTTAATAACTTGTTATCCTTGTGCATATGCAGATAAGTTCATTTGGTTCAAACCGGAGTCTGCATTATATGAAGTGGTATACTCGATTAAAGCATGGAGTTGAAATCACTTGGGCAGATTTTTCGGCCAAAAAGCAAAAGCTATTAGGGTATATTTTTTATGCATTTTTTATTTTCTCAAGAACCAGATTGGGCGGTATAATTTACGTAGCTTGCCTTTGGCAGTTGTGGGATAAGGATGTAATCTCTCAAGAGCAAAAAATAGCAATAGATACATTAATTTCATACTAATAAATTAATTTTTTTCAAATGTCTTTATGTCATTATCTTATATTGAAGTTGGACATTGTAAGAAATTCCCCAAATGGTTGTAATAAAGCCAAAGTTAGTTTGAGAATATAGTGAATTAGAAGTGAGTTTGAGTAACTAAATATCGTATGATGAGTACATTAAGTTTCAAACTAAGTGATTCTTGCCTGAAGAGCGGTTAAAATGATTCAAATTTCGGATGAAACCAAAGGCTGAAAGGTTAGTGGATTATAAAAAAAGATTAGCTTAGTTGCATTACATATTGCTTACCAATAAAATGCAATATTAATTATTTTAGTGCTTAATTTGTACATGTTTTATTTGTGATACCTTGCTTGTACTCGAGTCGTTTAACCTTCAAATAATTTAAGCACATAAATTATGATTAAATTTGTGATCAAAATTATGATCAAACAAAATTTGAATTTGATTTCAAAATGAAGATAAAAAATAGACTGAAAAAGATAAAAGGTTAAAAAAAATCTAAAAACACTTTTGATGAAAAATAATTTTTAAAAATTCTATAATTAAATGCAACCATTCTGATTTAGTACTTATGAGTTTTAATTATTTAAAAATACGCAATCCACCAACTAATGTACTAGTTAGACAAAAATCTAACTAAAGGAACATTTTCATTATATATGTTTAGAATTATAATTAAAATTTAATATATAATCACCAACAAGAATGGGCAAGAGTTATGATCTGAGATATTGTATTGTATGACAAAATTATGAAGAAACAGAAATAAAGTGCATTGATTTTTTATTTCAAATAACGCAACACCAGAAGAAGTATAGTTAATGTAAGTACTGAAATAATGAGACATCAATTTCTTCAAAGATGGTTGTTGTCTAAGTACATCCATTCCAAATTTGGTTAATCCTACGCCAAATTTTGTCTCATTTTTTATTGAACTGTGGTGATGATGCCAAAACGAATTTGATCATGTTATCCGTGTAGGATTTGCCTACATCCACGTGAAGGTTTTTGCAACAATCTTCACTAGTTGCCTCATTGCCATAAAATATATCAAAATATGTTTGATCAGCAAAGTGTGGATGCAGTTTTGCTGCGCAATCTGTCAAATAATTTTTGTATGATGGGCTTGGAATTGGAGCCTCAGGATGTTGATATGAAAGTCCTGTTTTTATGAAGAAAGTAGCACTGGCCATGGAGATTAGCATTAGCCACAAGTTGTTGATGGTTTGAGTCAATTTACTACAGTGATTCTATTATTATCTATTTTGAGGTTGATGACTATTAAATTTTGTAAAAAAAATGTATTAATAACTTAAAAGAGAAAAGGTATATAAAATATCGTGGATATTGACTCTTAAGTAATGAAAAGTTTTTTTATATCAAAATAATTACAAGATAAAAGTGGGTAAGAGTAATGATCCATCAAAACAATAACTTATTTGTTTAATAGAAAAAGTTGTAAAAAACATCCAAATGAATCCATAGAATTATTCCAAATAATGCAACATTATATTAACATGCAAGTATTTCAATGATTAAACTTCAATTTATTTAAAGATAATGAATTATAATGCAATTAACCATTGTACCAAAAATAAAGACAATTACTCCAAATATGGGTCTTATTTTGTGTAAAATGTGGAAATCTCAAAACGAGAGTCTTTCCATACATCCTGAACAAGGTTTTGGCAACAATCTCTACTAATTGAATCATTGCCAAAAAAAAAATGTCCCATAACATCTCTTCACCACATTGTCAATGAAACTTTGTTGAACTACGAATCAAAACATTGTTTAAATGTTGGTGAGTTCTGAACTCGCTGGGGTTACATTCATTCCAAATTTCTTTACTCCTTCGTAAAATTTGGGCTTTCTTTCCTTTCGATTTTGGTAAGTTAATAAAATATGTTGTTAATGCGTCATGACACTGTTTTCCCACTTCACGAATGTTGTTGCAACAATTTTTGGAAATTGTTTCATTGTCAAAAAATATGGTACCATACATGTACAGATCATCACATGGTGGATGCAACTTAAGGATACAATCAGTTAAGAGTTTTTCATAACTGGACATAGGAGAAATAGGACCCTCGTATGGATCAAAATCTTCATATGAAAGGCATGGTTTCACCAAGGAATTGCCAATAGCCATGAACATCATTAGCCAAAGTTTCATTGATGGTGCCATGAAATGAAATTTTGTTGAGGCTACAAAAATCACTTTTCTTCATAATAACAACATCATAAAAGTATATTTATAATTGAAGTTGTAAGGTTTACTAACGTTTATGTGCATGAGTTTTTGTAACTAATGAAACATACAAATGTTTTAAATGATATTTGTTACTCCCTCTATTTCTCAATAACAGCGGTTTCAGTCATCTATTTTTTCAAGTTATTCAATGTTTTCATGAAATATAACTTTTTTATTTCTTTCTTAATTATTTTGAAAGATTAATTAATCAAATGTAATGTAGTTTAACATTTTGGCTTTGTTCATTAAGTGTTGTAATAACGCTTGAAATCTTAAATTACAAATATCTAAGATGTTATTTAAATTTAAAGGTATTTAAGAAATAAAGTTCTAGTAAGGGGTTCATCAAGATTAAGATAAGATTTCTATTCATCAACAAGGTTCTTCTCACATTAGTATAAAATTTAAATTCACATATTTGCTAAATATGAATATAATCTTTATCAATTACACAAGCATTTTGTAATTGTGCCTACTAATTTAATATATACATATTTCTTATTAGCAAGATATTTGTATTTATTTAAAGAAAAACAATATTTTTGTATGATCCTGTGATATAATTATGGTTAAGAACAAATATAATTTGCTGTTTAAATGGCAAAATAGGTTGAGTTGCTGGATCATAGAATGTCAAATCGGGCCGTGGCCCAATAGATTTTATGAATTTGTTGTGGTGGGCCAGTACTTATAGATTGTTCAAATTATATATATTTTTCCGACAGAAAAATTTTCTAATAAATACTCAAGTAGTGAATTATTGAGACACATATAAAGAGTTGAAGAGTTCTATCTGCACAATATACTCTGTTTGGAAACATAAAATAAATATATTCTCTCTGTTCCTCCATCTCTAGACCAACAAATAGAAACTATATTACGTTTGAATAAAATTAATAATCTTTTGGCATGATCTAATTAAGTTCAACATAATACGAAAAAAAAACATAGGGTTTGTAGATTGTTTTAAAAGTTAAATTTGAGGTTAAAACTTTTATCTAATTTATTATGATTCATTATTCACGTTACATAGAGTAATTTATTTGTATCTTATCAAGTATACGAGAGAAAACCCACAGCAGAGAAAAAAAAAACTAAATAATTTGTTTTGACACCTAATATATATATATATATATATAACCTTTTCACTTTTATATACTACATGGGAAAGTAATAGTCCCTTTTTTCATATCAAACAATAATAATATATAATTGAAAAAACTAATGTATAATGTAAGTGAAAGATACAATTTTTTTTCATAACGAATCATTTTTAATGTATTTTTTTTCTTGTTACAAATTCATTGAACTATAGTTAAAAGGATTAGATAAATTGGTTAAATAGCGTATGAATTATATAAACTTTTAATGTTTTTAAAGGATACAAATTTTAAACTCTCATGTAACTATTCTCCATAAAAATTGAGTGGACAGAAAAGTGAATAATTTAGTCCTAACACATAATTTATTTCATAAAAAGTGACCACCGATCAATCTTTCAATTACTTAGTTGAAATAACATAAGTTATTATGCAATTAATTGAAGGAAAATAATTGTTAAACAAATATCTTACCCAGAAGGCTAGTCTCAACCTTGGAAATAATATGAAAAATCTAGTATCACAAGTTTAACCTTTACAAAAAATTATTTACCTTTCCAAATCTAAACATTATGCTGTCACTGTCTCATAGCTAAATTTGGCCATTTCTGAACCCTTCATAGCAGGCAAGTGGCACAGTGCCTTCAAAGGGGATACCCCTCAAACAAATATCTGACAGCAACTTGCAAGCCAATTAATTTAAACTATAAATCGAATTTGTATTCAATACAATAACATTACAATAAAACCATCATTTCTTTTTTTATCAGGTGCAAAACTGGTTAGAGATATATTTTAGTGCGAACATAAAGTTTCAATTTTTATTTTAATAAATTCCATATACTGTATTTTAACGAATGATGCATGTTATAAAAGCAAAATATATAATAAATAGTGCCAGTAATTTTCATGTAGAGGTGTTTGAAACTACCTTTAAGCAGAAACTTATGTTCAACTCATTAACAACGTGGGTATTTGACACAATTCCAAAAACAGTGATAATGAGATTCAAAGTGAGCTTTCTTGAATTATAAATTGAGATAAGATAGATTGAACTGCGTGTAAATTTTACTTTTTTGTAAAGTCGAATTAATTTTTGTTTAAAATATGTATTGATAAGGTGTATGTTTGATAGATTTATTATGTGATTCCATAAGGAATGATTCTAAATATCTAATATCGTATATAAGTTAAAGTAATTTTGACTGGAAGAGGTATATTGGATATATTAAGTCAATTAAAAATAAAAGAGTTAGATTATTTTTTTAAGAAGCTCAAATCTATTATTTTATTTTTTTATGTGTCCATAACATATGACAGACCTAATATAATGTATCTATATTATAATTAGAAAAAAAGGTTAACACTAAGTTAGAGAAAAGAGATAGTAAAACACAATTTGTAACTACTTCTTGCAAGAATCTATGTTGGTTGTTTTTAAGATTAAATGCTATAATCTTATTTGATTGAGCTGTAATTTTTACTGAAGATTTCTCACTCATATTTTTTCAATCTGAACAGTAGGATTGTCTATTGAAATATGTAGAAGTATTAGAAATTGTATGAAGAGTTGTTACAAATAGAAAGTTCTTATTACCGTCAATATCAAGATATTAGTAAATCTTATTGTTTTTGTTGTCTAACTCTATCATTTCCATTACAAATATAGGATTGAGACAATCTTTATATATATAAAATTTGAATCCTGTGAGATAGTATTGAGTGTTTTTTTATTAGCTAGATCAACTTTGATCATTGTAAATCCTAGACCTATCCTTATAAAGAGATACACATATTATCCATTAACAAAGTTTTTGTATGTTATAGCAAAACTTGAACTTATATTTTTGTGTGATATACATGAATTCTATGTGTATGAACTAAAATAATGTTGATTATCATCTAAACTAGAATTGTATGGTGAAAGAAGCAAAGTTGGCCCCTCAAAGTTGAAACAGTCGCCGATTGAGACAATGATACAGATAGCATCAAGAAAGCAACCAGAGGCACCTCCAAGATATTTTGCCTCCAACAAAGGCATGTTACAGAAAGAGCCCCACCACACTACACTCTTTCATGATAAGAAAGGGCATTTTGGTGATGGAAGTAACAAACAGTAGCCAGAAAGATAGAGATTAGGAGAGAAGGATGATGAGAGGGTTTTGGTTTTGGTTTTGGGTGGGAGAGAAAGAGAGAAGAAGAGATGAAGAGATAAGAAGATTGAGATTAATAGGTGTTGCATTGGCACATATATAACATAACATATCAGTTTCTGCATGTCTTTGTCCTAATAAAAGATATACCCCATGTCTGTATATATGTATTTTTCTCACTCTATTAAGTTAATTATTGTGCTATGTCTTTTGCTCAACCTTTTCAATTCCTTTCTATTCTGATGGGTTTGTTTATTAATTGCTTTTATCATTCTGTTTGCATGTGTAGCTTCTGGACGAATCATTTCCTATCTCTTTGAATTTTTTTAAGCACATTTCTCACTGCTAATCTAAACCACAGGTATATACATGTATATCACATATCTATATCTCTCTATTTATTATTCATGACTTAATTATGAAACACCACTTTATCTCAACTTATCTAATCAAACCAACCAATTATATTCATCTATCTATCTATTATTTATGTATCTATCATCTATCTCTCTCTCTATATATACACATTTAGCTTTATGATTGAAAAAAAACATGTTAAGAAGTGTTAAAAGAGTCTCCTCTATGAGTTAGATTGATTATGATTTAATATTGTTTTTATAATCTTTAATGGACACTTTTAATATAATTATATATATTAATAGAAATAATTAACTTTATTTATTTTATTCAACTTTCAAAACAAAAAATCAAAATTATAGCTTTATTATTGATAATTTTTAAAGTTCTCTTATTTTATCTATTAATAAAAATTATATGTTCATAACATGTAATAGGAACAAACATGATTTTTTTAATATTTTCAAAAAGTTATAAAAAACTTATGATAATGATTGTACTCTTTTTTTTCTAACCTTGCATTATATTTTAAACGGGAGAGAATATTAATAAAATTTGTGAATGATAAATTTTTAAGATTATTAAGAAATTAAATCTTAAGTTTAATTTAACTTTGTAAAATTAGTTTAATAAAATAATATTTGTATCAAGTTATATATTATAATTTGATTTTACTTAATATAAATTTTTTAACATATTCTTTAATGTTGAGAAAATATCGAGTATGAAATTAAAAGAGATTGTGAGTGACAAGAGATTCAACAAAATTAAGATAGATTGAAACCATATTTAAAAAAAGTAGATTTTAAGACCAGCCTAATTCTACAAAATTAATTTAGTAAAATAAGATTACACTTATTTATATATTATAATTTATCTATATTTTATTTTTTCATGTATTTCTTTAAAGTTTGCAAAGATTCAATCACAAAATATATTGAGTGTATAGTGTTGTTGTAGCATGTTTATATTCTTATTTTTGGTTGTTTAAGATATCTTCCAACGGATACTCAGAAGATAATAAAAAAGTGACTTTTTTAATAGATGCTCGAATACATAAACTTAATATTTCATATGGTATTGGAAGAAAAAATATGATGTATGATATATTGATCTTACAGGAAGTAATATGTAAGTGTACATAACCCAATGGAAAACATATTATAAGGACTAATGGTACCAAACTCTAAGGATGATAATGAGGAGTGGGATATGCAAGTTAGTGCCGAACACCCTTTCTGTATAATCTATAGTCTTTGAGGTAATGTGTTTGGTCTCACCCTGGAAATTACGTTAATTTTATTAACGTTTTATTGTTATATGTATTATCTGAATGTTGAATATGGTTAAGTATTTTTATCAATATCATATATTTGTAAATATAAAATATCTACTTTAATATATTTTTGTACGAAATATTTTCTTATTTAGTTACAGTTTATTAGTTTTTAACTTTTTTTTATAATGGTAGTAATTTTTTATTTTTATAAAATAGTAAAATTTCGAATTTTGAAAAATTACAAAGATTTCTATAGATGTTTTCTTTTATTTATTTATGCGAGCTTGTAGATTCAGTGCAAAAACATATCAAATTTGTTAACTCGCAAGTTTTATGTGTGTGTCAATTTGTTTCTAATTCATTTTTGACAGATCAGATGGAGAGTGAGTTCAAATGGAATAAATCAGTTCATATTGACATTTCTAGATTTTTTTTATAAATCATTACATAAAATTTGTTAAAAAAAAGAGAAAAAAAAAAGATTATGAGAAGTTATGAAAAAAGAAATCATCAAACCAATCCAAAGGATAATATGAAAACTAAACATTTTTTTTCTTAAGTTTAAAAATAAAATAGTAAAAGAAAGAAACTAAAACACAAAATTATTATTATTATAATTATTATTTAAATAATTATTACCAATGTTTTTTAAATTAGACCAGTTAAGACTCTAATTTAAGATGTATTGATCGAATGGTGTTGAACCGTGATCAAGCTAGTAATAATTAAACTGTACAACCAAAATATTAGATAAATATATTATTATAATTTAATAAGATCAAAAGTGAAAAATAATAACACATTTTATAAGCTTTTAAATATTTATATTATTTAAGTTTAAAGTTCAACAATATATAATAACATTTTTTGAAAAAAAAATTACAAAAAGAAAATAGCAAATAATCTACTTTTTGTACTTTTAGAGAAAAAAATTAAAATAACATCTAAATAATATTTATTTGTTTTTAAATATTTAACTTATTATTTAAAAGTTCACTAATTTTCTAACCAATTCAATTTGAGACCAAGTTTATTACTCATATGAATCATATAGCCTATATATTTTCCAGTTAAATTGACTTATTTGGTCTGATTCTTACAGCATAGGCTATTACTTATTAAGTGTTTGTTTTGTTTGGTTTTGTTAAAGGAATTTTTATTTGTATATTTGAAAGGTTAATATAACTAAATTTAATGCAATTAATACGAAAAAAATAAACGAAAAAGAGGTTATAATAATGTATTATATAAATTGTGTAATTAAAGAAATGAGACTTATAAATATCTAATCTTTGGGTTTATATAAGTGAGCGTGTACAAATTTGCTTCCTCTGCACCAATATATTTCGTTGTCCATTTGTATAAAAATGTGAATAATCCTTTTCACATAAAGGAGATATTGTATAAACACAAAAATGTGTATAATTTTTACTTCATATTCTTAAATTATTTTTAGTCAAAAATTATATGCAGCAATGCTAATTTGTGGTTCTAAGACACAAATAATTGTGATATAAGATATTTTTAGTTCAGTTATTACAAAAATAAATTGTTTGTTTTTATAAATTGTAAGAAAGTCTTTGAAAAATAAATAATTATTTGTCCAAAATAATATTTTTCAAACATGCACACTATAACAAGGTTGTGTTTACCTGAATATTCCAAAAGTAATACATTTTAGAAAAATATTATGTGTGAAATTATTTTACTTAAGTAAAAGCTTTTAATGATATTAAGAAAATATTTTTAAAGCATATTTTATTTATAAAAAGAAGGTAAATAGTCGACTTATTTAGTATAATTAAAAAAAAATTAACAATTTTAGTATAAGTTTTTTATTTTCCTTAGTTTGTTTTAACACAATGTTAATATTAACATTAACTAAATTTTTTATTTCTTTTTATTTCTAAATTTAAATTTTTTAATGATTTTTTTTTCAAATCAATTGCATATTAACGTGAATTATCCTTTCATAAAATATATATAACAATTATTAAAGATCAATATATTTATTAATGAAAATAAAATTTGTGTATTAATTTTCTTTTATTAAATAACTTTAACGTTTTTAATTTATGCTTGATAAATCAATATATCCAAAAGAATATAAGAAATACTCTTTTATGAAGATCAAACTAAATCTTTAAAGAAAAAACAATATTTCAGTAAATAAATCTGACTTAGACCTAATTTTTTTAAAGGTAAATCAGATTTTTTTAATATACAGTCGATTTACTCTAAGCCCGGTATAAATTATCATGTTTATATCAAGTTGGTTCAAGTGAAATTAAACTTAATTTTAAAAAATAATTCAGACTTTTTAGATAAAAAAGATAGTTACAGTAAAAGATTTTATCAACTGTGATTAATAAGAAAAATTCAATTGATATTAATTATTATTATTAGTAAAAAAAAATTGATAAATAGCCTTTAAATATCAATGAAATTAAATAGTAATGATGATTGAAGATGAAAATGACACCTTCCAAACATGTTTTAGGAGAATCATCAAATTTGAGTTACTGAATGGAAAAATATTGCAGGACAAGTGCCTGGCTGATACCCTACAGTTTCAGGGCACCCATACAAGACAGGGACAATACAGTCTGAGCACTCAGCATAAATTATTGCCCTCATAGAAAGGTAACTTGAATTCATTTCCACCTTTATTTTTATTTTGTTAACTGGTATAAAATTAATGAAAACTATGAACATTGCAGCCTTTAATATTATAATATTAAGACTATCTGTGTTGAATTTCTCTTCAAACTAGTCAAAGTACTTATTCAAAGTTTATTAATTTTGTTCTGATTAAACTAATAATAACAATGAAAAACATAATAGGATAACTTTATAAGCTTGAATTTTAACAATACACCACAATATCTACTTATAACAACAAATTTACTTCTAGAATAAAAAATGTATATCCCTGATTAACTTGTTAAGAGATAAAATGTCAAATTTTTTAATTAAAAAATATTATTTATTACAATTTTATTGCACCTTTATATGGTTTTTAACAAAATATTCTTTTATTAAACTTTTAACTCTGTGTGATTTAACAATTGTTCTCTGATAATTTTGTTATGAGAGAAATATCTTGACACATGAATTAATTAAGAGAAAATATATTTATGTAAGATTCAGTTCGACTTTGGTCACATTAATTTAAAAAATGATACATAACAAATAAAAGTACACACTTCATTATCTTTAAAGATATTATATTGACTTTTTTATATAGAATATTTATGGCTCATTAATACTAAATCTTCTTAGATATTAATTATTTATTTTTTATCCGAAAGGAACCCCTATTACAATACAGAAAGACCTAGAAGAAGTTGAAACCCAAGAAAATATTGTTATTTATGATAAAATTTTTGTAAATATTCTTGTAGAACAGGTATAAAATTAGATGTTGGTAATCCCTAAACACTCATAAACATAATACTACAATTATTTATCTTATAATTATTTAAAGGCATAAAAATAAGATAACTTTGGTTTGTACATATAACTAGTGAAAACCTTCTGTTTAAAACTTGCTAAATAACAGTTAAAAAAATCTGCTAATATTAAGTGTTTGAATGTAATTAGTTTTCTCTTAAAGATGGTATTATAATATGAACAAGTGCAAAAAATAATAATGCAACAGCTCAGTGATTTATAGTCACAAATTAGTCAACAAAGTAATTTGAAAGTGGCAGAATTGTCAGCAACTAAATGGTAGCTAGCAGAAACATGCTTTGTGCCATGTTTTCATTTTCATGTGTGGAACCAATCCTAAAAGGTAGAGTAGTTAATTTTTGTTCACATGTAATTGTCTTAATTATATTATCAACATTGCACTTGAGAGGTTTCAAAATTAAAATGATTTTTGAAAACCTAGTTAAGGTCTAATTGTTGCATTTTTTATTTTATTTTTTTATCTTTTAGGTATATGTATAGTAATAATGATGAGAAATTTTAGTTTCTCAAAGTTACAATTATGACAATTTAGCCTTTTAGAAGTTGTAAATAAACATTTTAATAACCTAAATGATCAAAATCACATGTTTGTGATGTTTGAAGACCTAATCAACACAATTAGAATACAAGTACTAAAACTGTAAAATTATGATTATATAAGAACTAAAAATGCAATTGAACATAAAGAAAGAGAAAAAAAAAGGTAATAAATATGTGATGTGATAAAAATACAAATAAAAAAGTAAAATATTTGAAGAATGTCCTTCCTTGTTATCTTTATTAATAGGGTTCAACTAATTTTAGGTATATGGCCTACGTGAGACGTTGAAAGATATCGTTTGATGCATGTAGCATGCTACTCGCATGTTCTTATTGCACTGCTTCCAAAGATATATGTACATGTTTGTTTTGGTGAAAATGATGCATTCTTATTTGGTTTCTTCTTGTCAAATACATTGTTACTGAGTGATACTTCATTGGCCTTTTCTTCTTTGAAACTATCTGTTTGTTTGGTTTCATCATAAGCTTTCTTGCTTCTCTTTGCATCATTCATAGACAAAGATACACACACATGAAGTGTCACAGCTTAGTATTAGCATTTAGATTTAGTTTTGGTCTTTTTTTTTATTAATTTCTGTAATTTTGAAATTAATACAGTTTATCACACTGTAGTTTAATTTTCATTGTAAAAAAGAAAAAAAAAAGTAATTAATAAAAATCAATTTATAAACCTTCTTTTATTTATTTTTTTAAATATAACATGCAAAGGCTCTGAAAAGAAAGAAACTTTGAGGGTATAATTAGGAGTTGCAGCATCGCTTTTGGAGTTGTCAAGAATTATAGAACCTTCTTGATGATCGTGGAAGATTTTGAGGTCTGACACGTTGTGTGAAGATAAAATGAATTATATTATAAAAACATAAGTTAAATTTGAACATAAACTAAAATTTAGTCTGTAGTCTAAAATATAAATTGTTTTCATTAATACGAAGATTTATAGTTTATGATTTTTATAATAATTTTTATTTTTAATGTCAGAAACACCTTTTTCACGTAAAAATTGATAATTTTACATTCAAATAAAGTTGATTATCTTAAAATAATATTTTAAAATTTATTTAAATAAAAATATTCTAATTTCTAATTATACTGATATTAATTATTTGATTAATTTAATTTTCACTGTTGTTCTACACACACTTCTATCATAGTTATTTAGATAACAAAAAAATTGTGGAATGAAAGCAAAATGTTCATTAAACATATGGTATAAGCGACATATAAATAATTTTATAAAATTTAAAGTTGTAAGACTTATTTATCTCTTGTCAAATAATTATTTTTATTAAAAACCTAAGCGTAAATATGTAATTAGAAATAAAAAGGTTAAATAATATATAAGGAGAACTCTTTCAAAAATTGATGTTAACTTTTTATTGTCTACTCTTATTGTAATTGTATTTTTTTTACAAGAGATTATTTCTTAGATATTTTTAACAAATTGTTTCATCTTATTTATTTAGTAAAAGATGGTACATATAAAATTTGTAAATTACTTTTGTAAAGTTATAAAAATAATAAACTCTACTTACAAAAACAATTATATCAAGATATATATATATATATATATATATATATATATATATATATATATATA
>Ga0209700_100211_pt1 | contig 97434 bp, 56 predicted proteins | sample SiratroredBW_FD_187528 | JGI IMG/M metagenome (GOLD analysis project Ga0209700, IMG submission 187528) | Root nodule microbial communities of legume samples collected from California, USA - Siratro red BW (SPAdes) (version 2) | ecosystem: Host-associated > Plants > Roots > Nodule | place: USA...
TATTTATATTATAATAAAATAGATAAAATTAATTATATAATATAACATAATAATAATAATTATTAAAACAATAATAAATTATAAAATAATAATAATAAAATATTAATAAAGATAAATATATATATATATATATATATAAATATAAATTTATAAAGTAATAATAAAAATAAGACAATTATAAAAATAAAATACTAATAATATTAATATTAAAAACTAAAAATAATAATAAAATTATAAATAATAAAATAATAATAAAAGTAATAATATTAAAAATTAAAATTATAACAATAATTAAAATGAATTTATAAAATGATAATAATATCATTAAATATAATAGTGTAATTTTTATTAAAAAAATTGATAATATTATAATTTCATTAATTAAAAAATAATAATTCATTAATCACACTCAAATTATTAATCGTAATTAATTTTAAATTAATTTTAATTATAATTTCATCTACTAAATACTATTTTATCAATTATATACATCCCTCACAATTTTTTTATAAACTTTATTTTAATTTCTCAGCATTTTTTTCTTAATCATAACACAAATACTTTCCATCTACTTCTACCTCAAATCTACTTTTTTTTCATTATCTTAAATCTATATCATCAAATCCAAACACACCTTTGTCGTTTAATTTTTTTTGTTAACTGGAATGACTTCTTACTTTGCATCATCACAATACTTATGTGTCTCTATATAGAGAATAAAAAAAATGATTTGATTAAATTTTAAGTTCATCATAAAATTGAGTATTTTTAACTAAGCCCTTATTAAAAGTTTTTGTTTGAGTGTTTAAAATTTGTAAATTTTTTTAATTGAGAGGTGACATAACTATTTGATTTTACAGTCTTAAACATAATATCATGAACTTAAGCATAACAATATGAACTTGGAGAATGAAAGAAATGAAGTTTTGAAACCACACTCATCTTTATCCAACAGTGTTATTTTGTATCTCTACATGATTGATTTGTTTCTCTATAGATGATTAAAATTTTAAAACTTCAATTTTTTTTATTAAATTCACTCCAATTAATAAAAGGGATTCAATTAAAAATATAACAATTTTAAATATTTAAAAAAATATTCTTGTAAGACTCAATTTAAAATAATCAAATTTATCATATTTATCAATAAATAATTATTTATAGAAAATTAATTAATCATTTCAAGACAGAGTTTAATCATATTTATACATTTTTTACTTTTATTATAGTTATACAATAATAGTTATACCTATAATTTAAATTTAAATACATTTTAAATCTATATTTTGATTTTGATTTTTGTAATTTTTAATTTTTAATTTGAGGTACTAGAGTAGATTTAATTTGATTGCTTTACCTTAGTAGAGATAAACTGAATTGTAAAATTGTTGTCTAAACTAAATTTTTATCATTTTTAATGTCTAAGTGGAACAAATCCAAAGAAATAAGTGGATTACAAGATAAAAGAGTATAGTAATGTTTAAAACCAAAATCAAAAGTTAGTAGAAGTAAATGAATGCAGTAATAATACTATCTTTCTTTGTACCAATAAGAGAAGAGAACCTGAAAAAGCTACTAAGTACCGTTGTGAGGGTTTGAATAGCTAGGGCAGTCTAGAAAAGCATTGATGATAGCAGAAAGGAAAATAGAGAAAGGGAAATGGTGGATTCGTCAGAGAATAGAACAAATCAAAAGAAGGAGAAACCCTAAAATCCTGCCATTTCTCTGCTCTGCTTTGCTGTAATGTTTTGAATTCATACAATTAAAAACAAAATAAATGTCAGACCATCCCCACTTTCAATGTCTTTACATTAAAGAGTTGATTTATGCACATTAATTTACTAATTTTTGTATTATGGTAAAATTTGTGAACAAAGTTTATAATCTGTATCTCAAAATCTAAATGTATAAAAAATTAATTGATTATGTTGATTAAAAAATTGGTTTGAAATATTAAAAGTGTTTTTATTTTATTTATCTGTAATAAATAACAAATAAAATTATCTCATTTTCACTTATTTCTATCATTTTTCATTTAATCTAAATAATGTTATATTTTTATAATTTATTAATATTTTTCCTCTCAAATATAAATCTACTCCGGAAAACTATAAAAACACACATGCATTTAGTTGTGCATTTCCGTGTATCAATGATTCAGATATTAAATAAGATAATTCTAACTTCAATATAACTTATAAGTCACTAATTAACAAAAAGTAAACTATTACTTAACTATAAGTTACTTTTTAATTTAATAATTAACATCCTATACCCTTCAGAAATTTCAAAATTCTAAACAAATTGTAAATACAATATAAATTCATTAATATAAATTCTGATATGACCCATGTGAGTTTAGCAAATAAGTTGGAAGATCTAAATTTATATATAATTTTGGGAAAAGAATGTCATGTTGGGGTGCGGAATATGGAAAGGGCAAAATCGTCATTGTAAAAAAATTGAAAACACTCGGGCATATAAGAGTTAGCTCCGACAATGTTAGTCAGAATCGATCACACAGCTTTTGTTTTCGCACTTCGCTGTCTGAGGTTCGTTCTAAACAGAAACGTTCTTAATTCTCAAGACCAAGTTATGCTATGCTTTCTTTTGTTTTCGTATTTTCTTCAGAAACCCTAAATTTTTTTGCCTGCTATGAACTTTGGGATCTTTCATACTTGAAAAAAAACTGTTTCTTGTGCTCGACCCACCACAATTCTTATGCCATAGATCTTTGAATCGAATATAATTTCTGATAATTTCTTTGTTTCTATTTTATACCCTTTTAATCCCTTTCCAGGTTCTGGATTATCAGTGTTTGGGGATTGTGACATCATCTGTCGGGGAAGGTAAGAAGTAACAACTCTTGTTATACCTTTACATATGTATATGCGGATTTTTTTATGATTCTGCATTTGTTTAGGTTTACTGTAACATGGTCTTCATGCTTCTGTCTTGTCTATCGGTTGTTATATTTTTTTGAGTATTTTTTCGGACATCCATAATTCAATTTGTTGTTGCTTTCTTGTTTTATTCCTTTTGTGGTGTGGTTAATTTTCTTGGTGACAGATTTGTCCGAATGTGAAACTGCATGTCTTATACTGAATAACTCTCTTTGATCTTAGTTGTTAGAAATATGGAAAATAAAAGCTGCTCTTTTTTTTTTCTTTTTTTTTTTTTTTTTTTTTTTTTTTTTTTTTTTTTTTCTATTGTATGATTCCATGCTAAAATCTGCTAAGGGTTAAAATCTTCTGAAATCTTGAATGTTATGTTGAGCAGTAAATTTCTTAACAGATTTCTTTCTTAGGTGAACCATAAGATTCTTTAGTTAAATTGGGTGGTTGTCCTGTATATTTTGGGGGTATACGATGCTTCTTAATCGGAAAGCTTTTGGTCATTGGGTGGGGAAGATATTTGGTGATCATAGTTGATTTACCGTGCTTTCTGAACTTTTGTTTGTTTCACGCATGTTGCATGTTGCATGTTGCTTTTACATGTGTGTCAAAGTCGTCTACTTTGATGCTTTGTGCAATATTCACCTGCTTTAATGCTTTATGTTAATAGGTTACCTGCTAGTGTTTTGAGCAAATTTAAGGAAAAGATTTACCTACTTCTTTCTTGGGCTAAGCTCATGCTGTTTTCCGTCAATGATTGAGGACGCTGCATTAGAGATCCATTTTTTCATCCCTTCCACATTTATGTTGAATATTCACAATAAACCTACTAATATGATAGACAAACTTGCTTTAGTGATTGCATGTTGTTTTGGTTACATTGGAAGTGTAGGCACTCACTCCTTGCATGTTTTATTTTATCTGAAACAGAATGGATCATCAAGGGCATGGCCAGAACCCATCGATGGGGGTTGTGGGTAGTGGAGCTCAATTAACATATGGTTCTAACCCATATCAGCAAGGCCAAATAACTGGGCCTCCGGGGTCAGTTGTGACATCAGTTGGGACCATCCAATCCACTGGTCAACCTGCTGGAGCACAGCTCGGACAGCATCAACTTGCTTATCAGCATATTCATCAGCAGCAACAACATCAGCTTCAGCAACAGCTCCAACAATTTTGGTCAAATCAGTACCAAGAAATTGAGAAGGTTACCGATTTCAAGAACCACAGTCTTCCCCTGGCAAGGATCAAGAAGATTATGAAGGCTGATGAGGATGTTAGGATGATATCAGCTGAGGCACCAGTCATATTTGCAAGGGCATGTGAAATGTTTATATTAGAGTTAACCCTGCGTTCCTGGAATCACACTGAAGAGAACAAAAGGCGAACACTTCAGAAAAATGACATTGCTGCAGCAATCACAAGGACTGACATCTTTGATTTCTTGGTTGACATTGTACCCAGGGAGGACTTGAAAGATGAAGTGCTTGCCTCCATCCCTAGAGGAACCATGCCTGTTGGAGGGCCACCTGATGCACTTCCATATTGCTACATGCCGCCTCAGCATGCTCCTCAAGTTGGAACTGCTGGTGTCATAATGGGTAAGCCTGTGATGGACCCAAACATGTATGCTCAGCAGTCTCACCCCTACATGGCACCACAGATGTGGCCCCAGCCTCCAGACCAACGTCAACCATCCCCAGAACATTAGTTCTGATGTGTCTTGGAAATGAAGGTGACTCTCTCACTTTTAAGGCTGAGTTAAATTTTGATGTTGAAATGCTTATTTCAATAAGTTATAGTAAATTTTGATTCTTTCAATTTTAGTTCTTTTCCTTTATGGATTCTAAATGTTATTCTGTTAAGTAGGCTGTTAGTGATAGTTTAGAAAATATTTTATGTATGTCTTTTTGTATTGCTTTTACATAAGCAAGCTTTTGTTGGACTTTGAACAAAGATATTTTCTGTTTTTATACTTTGATCAGTTTAGGCAATCTTTAGATTTTGACTGTACTGTTATTCATCACAGATTCACATCTTTTTTGGTCTGATATTGCCTACATTTCCTGGCTTGCAGATAATCAGACACCAGATTCAATTATGAATGTCAAAGTGAAAGTTCGGGAAGTTCATGGCAAGCAGAAGCTGTAGCTGATAGTTTACATGCAATGCAGACTATAAACATATGTAGATAATGTGCTAGGGAAAACTTAACTTTGTCTTTGATTTAGTTGGATAAAATGTTATTTTTCATGTTTAAATTACAGGTCGTCAGAGGATAATATTTATTTACTGGTGCACAACAGGATTTTTACTTGAGTGGTTAAACCTGTCATGTGCCCGAAATATACCTGCCTATTTGACCTGTGTTGTTGAAAAAATTTCATCTGTCACTTGAAAAGATTTCGTGTCACATTTGATGATATGCGTAGAACTTGTCTGATAGCACATTTGCAGATTGCATGATATGTATCCAATTAGCGGAATAGTCCTTCTGTCCCATAACCGAATGAGAGAAAGAAGTCCTATACTTAGTTGTTATCAGAGTACGCATGGAGGTTAAACCTTTTCAATATAAACATATGTTTAATATATCATTCTCAAAATTGCATGATTTATAATAAATTTTAGTTAAGAATAAAAAAATGTGTTTAAACGTGTGTAGGGTATGATGTTAGTATTTCTTTTTTAAGTCACACTGATTCTTAAATTATCAAAACAAATGTTTCACCTCCTCTCTTTTTGGTCTAACTGGCTTCAGAACTCATGGTTAACCAAAATGATTTCAAACAAGCTAACAATTTGCCATAGGAAGATCACTGGTGATCTAGCTTGGTGGAACATTTAAAATGAAAATAGAGTTCATGTAAAGCTAAATGATATTGAAAAAGTGGATAGGGACTACTCAATCAAGAAAATAATGATAATTGCAAATATGTGGTGCTCAGTACATAACTGTGAACCAAGCATGGGTAAGTGGAAACTAGAAGTTAGGTTGGTAATGGAAAGGTTGAACTGGCTGGCCAGTCAGCTCAGACAAGATTTTTTTTAATATACGTAATAGTATATATATATATATATATATATATATAAACATTAATATTTATAAAAAATTTGAATAAATATGTACCATGTTGAACAAATTAGACGAGACAAGAATTTATAAATTCAACAGAACTTGTACAAATAAATTTTTACAACTACCATATAACAACCTTATTAGAAACATTTTCTAGCCACACCCTTTATGATGAGTCAGTTATTCATATTTGCCTTAAAAAGGTGACAGCTAGCTATGTTAGGGTTCTTGTGTGAGGTCCAACCTACCTCTATATCTCTTGCAGTTCTATAATAATTACATTGTTCCATGCTATTGTCTATATTTCATTTGCTTTCATCACACACAGATTGTAGTTATTGATACTTGTATTTTATTACAAACAAGGTTAATGGATAATTGTTATTTATGCTTAATTTATTAAGTATAATATTCATTTATTTATTTTTAAATACTTTAATATTATTTTTATAGTTTTTTTATATTTTACAGTTATAGGACAAAAGTTATTAAGTATATATATATATATATATATATATATTAATTGGTATATCTAATGTTTTAAAAATCTTTTGGTAGGGAAAGAAGAAAGAGAAATAGATAAGAGAGAGAAACTATAAACTCTAAATCCTATTATATTATCAATATAACTTACATATACGGATATATATAAGAAAATATAAATGTACAAACATAATATAAAAGAGTGTATGTATGACATGCATGGAAGATACAATTATGTATTACATAACATTCTTCTTTAAAATAATGGTGGAGTTCTTGACAATCATTATTTTGTCTCTGAAAACTGTTAATGAAGTTTCAATAAGTGGTTAGTGAAGATACCTGTGATTTGAAGAATGACAGGGATATGAGCAAGATTGAGTTGTTTGTTCTGGATGGAGTCACAAACAAAGTATAGATCTAATTCAAAATATTTAGTGTTTCATTTTGTTTGAGTAGATATGTGATGTTGATGAAAGAGATACCTAGCTCATGAAGTAAATTTTGAACCTATTTGATATCAGCAAGAACAATTGCAATACTTTTATATTTGGCTTTTGTGGTGCTTCTAAACATAACTTTTTGCTTATGTCAACATATAGGATTTTTTTCAAGAAAAACAATATAACTTGTTGTAAATTTTCTATCATCTAGATCAGATCCCGAATGGCATCTGCAAAGGCTTGAAGTTGAAAATGTAAACTTTTACGTAGAAAAACTCTTCATGATTCAAGGTTCCTACAAGATAACATAGTATGCATAATTGTCTTCCACTGGTGTTGTTGTGGTTGGTGCATGAATTGACAAACTTTGTTTACACTAAATGCAAATTCTGGTCTAGTTAGTAGTATATATTGCAGCGAGCTAACTATTGAACGATACATTGAAGAATCTCGCATAGCACAGTGCCATCTTGTGTGTATCATTGGTGTAGGTTGAGGTTTTGAAACAATTATGTTTGTTCTCTGCAACAAATCTTTTATATATTTGGTTCGAGATAAATGGAGGTTTCCATTAGGTTCATGAAGCTTCAATACCAAGAAAATAATGCAAGTGTCTTGGATCTTTTTAAGCAAAATATTGTTAAAGCATTGAGATGAGAGACTATATATCAGTTGCAAATGTGCATGTGATGATTATATATCATCAACATATATAAAAACAAACAACAACATAGTTTAGGATCTAGGGTTTCACGTTTAGGGTTTAGAGTTTAGAGTTACATATTTAACTTCTTTCTACATATTTTACAACAAACAATGACATATCACTTCTAGTTGCAGAAAATAAATAAATGAGGATAATTAAGGAACATGGTGCTTGTTTACCATTGTAGATGGTCTTATATAACTTGCAAACTCAACTTCGATTAGTGGTTTCAAACACTAGTTATTGACTCATATAAACAGCTTCTTCCAAGTTCCTATATAAGAAGGCTTTGTTGGTATCAATTTGATGAACATGTCATTGATATGTGAGAGTAAGCATTATAACAATGCTATCGTGTTTGGTTTGAAAACTGAACTGAATGTTTTATTATAATTAGAACTGTATTGTTGATGAAAACCTTTAACAACCAATCTTACAACCATTTGCATTATATTTGGTTTTAAAAACTCATTTACAACCTATGGGTGCAGCACCAGCGAGAAAAGAAGATAGAGTCCAAGTGTTGTTTTGAAGCAAAACATTATTTTCCTCTTGCATAACTTTAACTCTTGTGATCATGGGATGATTATTTTGTGTGAAGTCCAATATTCCTCTACATCTCTTGCTGTTTTATATATAATGATTACATTTTTTTATGCATTCCATTTGTTTTCATCACAAAGAGATTGTAGATGTTGAGACTTGTATTTGATTACAAGCAAGTTAATTGATAAGTATTCTTTATGTTTAATTTATTGATTATAATATTTATTTATTTTATTTTTTTAAAAGATTTAAAAACTGTTTTTATAAATTTTTCTTTAGGTTTTACAATTATAGAAAAGGAGATAATAAGTATACTTTTTGAATGATATATGTAACATCTTAAAACTACTTTTATAGGATTTAGTGAAGAAGAAAAGTTAGAAGATAAAGGAACATGGAAGAAGCAAAACTAGTTAAACCAACATGATTTGTTATCTAATCATAATTAACTTCACACTCAGTTAGCCTTCTTCTTATTAAGAAAAAACTTAAATCAGAGAGTAACATATTTTAAGTATCAGATTTCTCCTATTGAGAACTAATCGTAGTCAAATGAGATCTACATGTAGAGAGTGTGAGAACTTTGCTACAAATCTCGTCCAACAAGCTCAAGTTTTGGCTCAACAAATCACGATATTTTTTTGTTCAAAATCTCAAATATGAAGGAAGAAGATATAAAGAAAGGAAAAAAGAAGCATAAATGAGAGAAGGCTAGGACACCCATCATAATTAAGAGAAGGTTAGGACACCATCTAATGGAGACTCCATCCATAACTTCTACCTCTATTTCCTCATTTTTTTTGTTTAAATTTCATGCTATTAAACTCTTTTTATTTTTTTATTATATTTATATACAATTCTATATTACTCTTTTCTGTTGATGTTTATTATAGTCTGATTAATCATAAATTAATTGAAGTTGTAAGAGGTTGGAAAACCCTATCAATTATTGACCTAATATAAGACAATTAGAAATCATTTGTCTATAAACGGAGGATGACAGTGATCATATTTAAATCCTTTGACTGAGCAAGTTTATTTTATTGAGTTGACCATGCATTGTAATTCAATAGTATAACTAGGATCTGTTCTAAGCATTTGGACTGTAACTTTTCATTATAAGAATGATGAAAATGAAGAAAAGAAAAATCTTTATTTTTGAGTTTAATAAAACAAAAGAGTAGCTGAAGTGTGATCTCAACTAGATTCGTATCATATATTTCTATTGACTAACTTTCTCATTTCAAAAATGCAAAAAATATTACATATAATAAGTCTGAATCACATCTATTTGACATGTTACATTTGTATCAAATATACAAATTTATATAATTTCAAGCGAACTGTGACCAATTGTCTTTGTGATTCTTCTGTGCTTCATAACTTTTCTAGTCACCTTTACCTCTTCCCACATCGCTGCAGTTGCATATATATTAGATAGAAGAACATGAACCCCACTTTGACCAGGTTCTAGCTCTGTTAGTCTAGGTTTCACTTGATTAGCAACAAACAAGTTTTCATGAATTTGGCAGCCATTTAAAAGAGCACCCCATATGGCAATATTTGGTTGTACGGACATTGTCTCCACTAATCTTTCTGCTTCTATGAAACGACCTGCCCGACTCAAAAGATCAACCATGCAACCATAATGCTCTCTTTCAGGCACTATACCGTATATTTCTGTCATTTGTCTAAAATGTTTTTGAGCCTCTTCAACAAGTCCAACATGGCTACATGCGAATAAAACTCCTATATAGGTGATGTGATCAGGGACTAGAGAGCTATCCTTTTGCATTCTTTGAAAGATACTCAATGCTTCATTTCCACGACCATGCATGGCTAAACCATTGATCATACTAGTCCAGATGACCACATCCTTTTTCTGCAAACTGCTAAAAATCTTCTGTGCACCTCCTAACTCACCAGTCTTGGCATACATGTCAAGAAGAGCAGTAGCAAGGGCAATGTCTGTTGTGATAAAGTCTGCTTTTAACATATAAGCGTGAACAGCTTGTCCCAATGTCAGAGCACACAGATGGGCACAAACACTCAAAACACTCAGAAAGGTAGCCTTATCAGGATAAACCCCACTAGTCCACATATCAAAAAAGAGATCTAGCGCCTCCTGATGCCTCTCATACTGATTGTAGGCATTAATCATACTGTTCCAAGCTACAATGTTTCTCTTGGGCATTTTCTTGAACAGGTCTCTTGCTATCTTCAAGCTACCACATTTGGCGTACATTTCAAGAATTGCAGTTGCAAGAATGATGTTACTATTAGATGTGGACATAAAGGGATCATAACCAGCCTTACGTATGAGCTGGTGGATCCGACGTCCACTATCAATGTCTCTACTACGAGCACAGGCAATCAAAGCATTCACCATGGTAATTTCATTAGGCTCCACACCCCAATGGCTCATGTCTTCAAACACCTTCAAAGCTTCATTTGGCTGATTATTGTTCACAAACCCAGCAATCAAACATGTCCAAGCAACGACATTCCACTTAGGAATATTATCAAACACCTTCAGTCCCGACTTCATATCTGCACACGACACATACATATGGAGTAATCCAGTAGCAGTATAGGCATCAGCTTCAAACCCAGATTTCACTACGCAGCTATGAATGCATTTCCCACAATCTTGATCAGCAATCAAACAACATGCTTTGAGTGCAAATGGGAAAGTAAAGTGATCTGGGGAATACCCATCTTCTATCATTTGTCTATACACAAGCATAGACATTCTAGGATTGTGACCATTAACAAAACCTCGTATCATAGAGTTCCAAATGTAAACGCTAGGAACATCAATTTGGCGAAATACCAATCCTGCATAATTGATATCCCCAAATTCTGAATCTACACAGAAGTCAATCAGTTTGCTCAAGGGGACTATGCTCTTAATAGTTGGGGTTGTGATTATTAACGCATGCAGTTTTTTCAATTCACTCATACTTTTGCATTTTGCTAACAGAGAGAGAATGGAGTTTTGGTTTATCATCCCTAATTATGCTTAATAACAATCCCCACTTTGGCCTTATATTATTAGGGATTGGTTGTTGTGGTGCCCTCCAAAATAAACCAAGTTTACATGGGGAGTATAAATCTACATACCCCAATTGTGTGTCTCAAGAACATTTTCATTGTACTATTTTGATGTGGCATTAATCATATTACCCTAGCCAGTAAAGAAAGAGTTTGAAGACAGCAATCTACAACCTTTTTTTCTTAGTAACAGTTCCAAAAATTATAAAATATGACAAATTCATTGCAATCTTGGCTGGTTTTGCTGGTTTGATGATATAGAGATAACTCCCTTTTGGGACTGTTACTAAATTGTTTCAATTGCACATAAGCATGGGAATGACTCCCAAAGACATGGATATGATTCATTGTCCATTATCTGGCTGTATATGCGCTGGAACATGTTAGTGTTTTAAATTAATATTTCTCCAATCATAAATGACATCAATTAATATTTTAAGGATAGTGATATTTTACACTACTATTCAACCTTCACACTCATTTATTAATATATAATATTTTATTAATAAAAATTCGTATCAAATTAAAGTATAACTCATTTAAACTAGCATTTATATTTTAAATGCATAACTCATCTTTCTTACCTCATTTCCCCCAATTGGAAAGATTAAAAAATTACAATCAAATTGGAAGGGGGTAATTAATTTTTTCACATTTTCTCTTGGAGCACTTTCATCTGGTTGTCCAAACCGCGTATGAATCATGTATTCATTTAATGATGACAATTTGATGATGATTGGGCATATAAAACTCTTCTTTAATAAGCAGTTTTATATTATGTGCATTATTAAAATTAGAGTTTATATATTACTCACTTTTAACTAGATTTTTTGCTAATAAAAAAGAAACTTTTAACGAGATTTATCATATTCACAAATAGTGATAACGTAATAGTAGTACTAATGTTATTCTTTTTCTTAAACTTAAATACTTTTCGTAACCAATTACACATTTTGTTAGCATAGTTTCTTTGAATATAAAGTAAAAGTGTTTTTTTTTTTCTCATAACATCTCTACCAAAAATATATAAGATTTTTAGTAGAAAGGTTTTAAAAAGTCATTTTGCCGGAAATATAGGATTTTCCCCAAAAAAAAAAAAAAAAATAGAGAAAGCTCTAAAAGCATTTCCAACTTTATATATACATATTTTTATTAATTTGTGTTTTGGATATGAGTCTTTAAGGAATATATATGGCGTCACATTTGCATATCTGTAATAACGCATGTCTGTTCCTGTAGACAGATATGAAATGTTGTAACAGCAAATACACAGTTCGATGATTATGTGTGCAAACAAACTGCACTTAAATGATACCATAACTGGCACTACATCGGATGAAAACAAAAACTAAGATAAGAACATAAACGTGAGTTATTCAGAAATCCATGCATATTACATGAGCATTTGACAGAAGGAATGTAGTGCACACCTCATATACAAACAAAGAGATTGTATATATATATATTGGTCCGTTTCTTCATGCCATATCATTTTTTGCTGTTACATAAGTCATTTCCTTGCTAGAGAGAAGAGAAAAGTTTGAAGTGGGCATGGCCAGTGTCACAGAGTGTAGCATTACGAGTGCTCCGAAAACCTGGCCTTGTAAAATGAAGCTAACAACGGATTGCATGCGCTGGGATAGCCTCAAGATCTCACCTAAGGAGTTTGAAGAAAGCATGCTAGGGCACATGAATGAAACCAGCCGCAAAGCTTTGGAGTCATGGATTCCGGTCAACATCTTGATTTATGATGTTGATAATGGTGAAACTTATGATACCAAGTTGTTCAAGAAAGAGTCATTCTGGTTTGATCCTATGCCTTTGTCGGGTGAAAAGCCAGAGAAGGGAAAATCCATGAAGGAGCCACCTTGTTACAATTTGGAAAAGGCAAGGGAAGAGTTTGCTTATTCGATTGAGCCTTTTAGACACATCGTAAGGAAAAGAAATCTCAAGTATGATCAAGAAATTGGACTTCGCTACTGCGGTGGCAATGTGATTGTGGCATTCGAGTTTTCGGTTTTGCATTCACCGCATTTAGATGTTCGTAGCTTAAGACCTTAATTAGATTAGTTGTGACAATATATATAGATGTAACATTTGATAGTAGCATTTTTAAGAATTTTCGTGTTGGGTTCTCTGATCAATGGGTCGTTAATTACCTATATGGTTGCATTTTTACTTTGTGCTAGGGTAGTATATCTTTGTTCAAAGACGAAAACTATGATGGGAGGTGAAGATGAGTCTCTCACTGTAGAAAAAACATGCTTAGATTGATGAGTTTGTCCATTTCAAGATTAATGGCTGAGATGTTCTCTTTTTTTTTTCTCTCCTGATTTTGCTGTATCTCTTTTTCATTTTCTCTTCGCCATTTGTGTTGATATATATGCATGATTCATGTGAGTAGAAGGGGTGCGTGACGAGGAAGCTGAAATCAGAGGTCATTTTGAAATGAGTTAAAAATGAACGTGTTCCAAAATTTGAAACTCTGACGCAACACGATGAAAGAGAAGACGCGGCGCTAGGGTTTTAAGGACTGATTGGGAAAAGGGGAGACAAAGAAAATAAAATAAAAAGATTGAGAAACTAATACATGGGTGTTCAAATATGAAAAATGTTGGTTTTACAATTGCGTCTCTATTATAATTCTATAGTGTACGGAGTGATCGATGAAGAGAAGTTTAGAGATGGAAGACACAGAAATAGGAGAAGTTTCGGGCGTAATCATTAAAGAAAATCTTTCGTGGTTTTGGTACATAAAGCTGCGACAGTTTGGGGAATGAAGAAGTGAGGGAGGACGACAATTATTTTAGGCAGGTTTACACTAAAAGGTAACGAAAACGAAGTCGCACCGGCAGACGAAGGCAGAAAAAAATGGGGCGTGTAAAAGGGAGACGAAGTTGCGGCGAGGAGAAAGGACACTTGTAGAGGGAGACCGGAGTCGCGACGAGGAGAAAGGGCACACGCGATATGCTGTGAAAAACTGTGAATGAACTTGCAATTTCGAATTCTAACTAAATTGAATTTTAAATTTCCCAAACATTTCCACCCGGACTACACTCCGTACAAAATAAATTTTAACACTCTTATAGTGAATACATTTGACACGTGCAAAAATAATAATATTTTATTGTAAATTGTTCTTACTTTTCTTTCTACACTTTCTCCTCTTTCTATCTCTTTTATCTCTGTTTACTCTTTTCTCTTTTGTCTTTCACTTCCATTACTTACCTTTAACTTTAACTTTTTTGAAATAAATATATTAATTATTTTATTTTTATCTTAAAATAAGAATTACAAAACCTTAACTTCTAATTCATGTTATTAAATTTTCATTTTAAAAATATTTTATATTTTAGATAAAATTTGAATCTAAGAAACTAAATCAGGTTTTAAAAGAAAGAAAAATAGTGACTAAATAAAATAAAAATAATAATAAAAATTACAATAAATAAAATAATAATAATAATAATATATTAATATTATGAATAAAACATATTTATGAATATAAAAAATATATATGATTATTTAAAAAGAAAATAATAATATTAATAAAAATAAGAATTAATTAACTAATTGCTATATATATTGCTAAAAATAAATTTCTAATTCATAAAAAAAATAAGAAGATAATATTGTATTTAATTTAATATAATATAAAAATTACTTTAAAAAATAAAATAAAAAAATAAGATAAAAAAAAATTCATTAAGGAAGAGAGAGGAGAGAGGAAAAAAGTAAGAGAGAAAAAAATAAAGAGAAAGAGAGAAAGGAAAGCTCAAATAAGAATATTTTGGCATGTTGGCACTTCACAATAAGATATTTTTTTTTTGTTTTGACAAGTAGGAGTGTCAAAATATCATTATTCTTATTTATAAATACAAAATTTTATTTTTATAAAAATTTTTCAAATTCTTTTTTCACCATACCGTCGTGGCCATGTGTGATTGTGATTTAGGTGTAATGATATGTGACAGTGTCAACTTATCAAAGCACATTAACCTTCTTATTTTTTTAGTTACGTGTTTTTTTTAAATGAGTGTTTTTTGACCATTTTTATAAAATTTATTTTTAGTATAGATTAAAAGTATATTTCATTAAAAATAATTACGTTAGAATTGAGTAAGGTCACTTACATTGTGTTTGGTTGAACCAATTTGTGTGACTCCACTGTATAAAAGCATGAATGCTTGTAGATGAAATCTGTTTGATTGAACTAATTTGAAATGATGAATCAGAGAAGATTTGCAGGATGAGATCCTCAGTCATCTGAAGAGATTTGTAGGAATGTAATTGAAAATTACGAAACAACCCATGTAAATAAGTTAAAATTTATGAAACATCCTTGTAAATGGATTATGACTTTGAAAATTACCAAACACCCCTATAAGTGAGTATACCATGCCATGACACTTTCAAACAATATTTCTAGTTTAAAAATTTGAAAATACCAAAATAATTCTAAACAATACAAAAACCTCATAATTTTTTTAAATTATTTATTTTAATTCAAAGGATAAATTTGCAATTGTACTTCTTCGTCATTTCAGAAAAAGTTAAAATTCTCATACAACAAATTCATTATATTTATTTTTTTACCATCTTATTCCACAATGATTAATTAGTAATTTCATAAATATACCAATTAAAAAATAAAAAAATCTATAATATCTATCAAATCATTCCCAAACTTTCACAAACATTCTCCTCAAATTCTTTCAAATCTTACCATCTTTCACTAATCCAAATAACCTTACCATCCACACAATCCACTCAAATTTCTTCAAATTCATTTTCTCAAATCTACTCCCTTAATCAAACAAAGCCTTAAAGCCTTAAAGCCTTAAAATTTTTCCTTAAAGTATATATCTTCTCTTAAAGTCATGTAAAATTATTATAGACAAAATTCATCGTTCAAGTATTTGAATTATGTGATCTAATTTAAAAGTTTTCAAACTAATTTAGTTTTTCTATTATTATAACTAAACTAAAAAAAAACTCATCCTTAACTAGAATAAAAAAGAATGAGCCAAGATATTTTTGGGATATAATTTGATGAAGTGGAGAAATAAAATATTAAATGTTATGGATTCAACTTATGGCCCAATTCTTGTTTTGGACTTTATGAAGCCTAAAAAGAACTCTACCACCATGGTGTAGATGTTGATGGAAGCTAAATTAACAAGCTAGAACATAGAGCTTACTTCTTTTATATGTAATAAAAAATATTAATTGAGGTAATTAAGGTTGGGCTTGGGTGGATTGGCGAAAGTGCACGCACAGAAGGAAGGTTTCGTGATAATTAAATGCGCACGCATTCCACATGGATCCGCTTCACTCTGGACTCAGACTCAAATACGAAGACAAAACGACACGGATTACACAGAACCCTTCGGAGAAGAAGAAGAAGAAGAAGACGAAAGACAATGATGTGAGAGAGAAACTTTTGGTTTGTGAAATCGTAATTCGTAACATAACAGAAGAAAATGGAGGTTAGCGCCAGAGCTCCGGGGAAGATTATCTTGACCGGTGAACATGCTGTGGTGCATGGATCCACCGCAGTTGCTTCTTCCATTGATTTATACACCTACGTTTCTCTCCACTTCTCCACTCCTTCCGGTATTTTACACTTTCTCTCTCTCGTTAATTTCATTTTCAATATCCACCTCGGGATTGCAGATATCTGTTATTATTGTTATTCTTTGGCTGAAATTGTGATGATCGGTAATGGCGTGTTTGAGCGACGCCGTTTAAGATATGGTTAGGTTCTGATTCGGTTAGGATTTGTGGATTTTGTGATAGACGACGGGGATTTGTTGAAACTGCAGCTGAAGGACACGGCGTTGGAGTTCTCCTGGCCTATCAGTAGAATAAGAGAGGCGTTTCCTGAATCCGGCGCTCTGTTATCTTCCGCGCCTACCTCCTGCTCCGTCGAGAATGCCAAGACCATTGCCGCCCTCGTTGAAGAGCTTAACATTCCAGAGGCTAAAATTGGACTTGCCTCTGGAGTTTCCGCGTTTCTCTGGCTGTACTCTTCCATTCAAGGGTCTGAACCAGCTCTCAAATTCTTGTTGTGTGTGTTTGTGAGAGAGAGGGAATGTGTTTTGTTTTGTTTTGTTTATGTAGGTTTGATTGTGTTTGGTTCTTTGTGTAGATTTAAGCCTGCTACTGTGGTTGTTACTTCTGAACTTCCTCTCGGTTCAGGCTTGGGTTCGTCGGCCGCGTTTTGTGTGGCTCTCGCGGCGGCCTTGTTGGCTTTTACTGATTCTGTTTCTCTGGATCTGAACCATCAAGGGTGGCTCTCCTTTGAGGAGAAGGATCTTGAGTTGGTAAATAAGTGGGCCTTTGAAGGGGAGAAGATCATTCATGGAAAGCCATCTGGAATTGACAACACAGTAAGCTCGTATGGTATGCCTCAGCCATTTTGCTACTAAGTTTCATTAACTTTTATTGATTACTGTTTGAAACATGTCTTTTTTGCATTTTTCTAGTTACTGACGATTAGAGTTTGAATGTTTTGTATTCATGGGTTGAAAAAGGAATATAACCTTTGTATCATAGGGGTTTGGAGAGGATGAAGAAAATGTTTTCGGTTGTTAAGAAAGGATTTGGAAACTAGCAGTGTTTCTCTTTACTTGGTCTGTTAATAGTATCACCGGAATTAATTTTAATTAATGTGGACCGGAAGTGAATTGAGAATTGTGAATTGTTTGGAGTGTTTAATTATCATATACTGTGTTTACAAATGTAAGTTACTGCCATTGAATCTACAACTCACTCGATAGTTACCATTATCAGGTAACATTATCAGCTTCAAGTCAGGTAACTTAACGCGCACAAAGTCAAGTGTGCCACTTAAAATGCTCATCACGAATACAAAAGTAGGGAGAAACACAAAAGCCTTGGTGGCTGGTGTTGGAGAGAGGATGCTAAGGCATCCTGAAATAATGGCTTTTGTGTTTAGTGCTGTTGATTCTATTAGCAAGGAGCTGACTTCCATTCTCAAGTCACCCGCACCAGATGAGATCTCTGTAACTGAGAAGGAAGAGAGGATAGAAGAACTAATGGAAATGAATCAAGGTCTGCTCCAGTCTATGGGGGTCAGTCATGCCACTATAGAAACTGTTCTGCGAACAACATTGAAGTATAAGTTAGCTTCCAAATTGACTGGAGCTGGTGGTGGGGGCTGTGTTCTGACACTTCTTCCAACACGTATCCTTTTCAATTATTGTTCTTTTCCTTGTGCTTCTAATGCTTTCCATTACACTCTGATTTTCTTTTTTATTTTCTTGTCTGCAGTTAGCTAATAGTCTATGTTTGCTTCTATTATTCTATTAATCTGTTTGGTTTAGAAAAGAAGAGGGAAAGGGAAGGACTCCTTGTTTGGTTTGCAAGGAGATGTGACATAAAATAAAATAATACACTATCATACTCTTATCATATACCAATAAAACCTTTAAGTTCAAGTATTCAAACTAATGATAATTTAATCAGCACATTTTACAAACTTCAAGCATTTTTCTCCCACCTTCAAATCCTGTAAATATTGGAGGAGAGACAAAATTAACAGTGAGGGTTTTTTTTACCTCCTTATTTCCCCTTCCATTCCTTTCATTCCCTTCCAACAAAACACTATGTTTCTTCTGCCAAAAGGGTTGTCCTGGATGTTCTGCTATTTATGTGCTGCCTAGTTACCTATGCACGATGTTTGTGTATATATACTCATAAGGCATTTATTAAACCCTAAACATGCCTTTTTTTTGGATTAATTTTTTAACATGAGAGTTTTTCAATTGAGATAAGTTTAAGGTAGCTCATAAATTAGAAATTAGGTGAGAAAATTGCGTGAGGTTAAATGAGGAAGCTTCTTAGAAAGTTAAGGACTGTAAGTACTTGTTCAGAAATTTATGCCCAACTGCTTGAAGTGCATATGTGCTTATTGAAAGTTAAATGAGGAAACTTCTTGATTTATTTTGCAATTATCTTCTATAAGTGTTTATTAAGATATAGGGAATTAACTACATAATCATGGCTAGAAAACCTGCAAGTGACAGTGAAGACGTGTGTTTTTTTGGAGGAAAGTCTATGCATTTATCTATTTTATCTATCTGGCTTACTCTTATTCCCTGCAAGGTCAATCTACTTCATACATCTCTAGATACTCTTTGGGCGATTAAAACACAATTTTCTGGTGGTGGAGGATTCATGATTTCTTAGCTTTGAAGTATAATATATTTTTTAATCTCAATTTCTTGTATCGCTTCCTTGACATGCTTTAATCAGTACTATCAGGCACTGTTGTAGACAAAGTAGTTTCTGAACTGGAGTCATGTGGATTCCAGTGTTTCATTGCCGGAATTGGCGGGGGAGGTGTTGAAATTAACTTTGGAAAGTCATCTTGATTTTCTATTTTTATTTTTCCAAGGATTGATATGAACGAATATCAGTTCCTCAAATAAACAGCATAAAATATATATGCTTCCTTTTTTGCATCTAGTGTATCAATATGTAATTTTTTCTTTTCTGTTATCGAATTAATTTAAACAGTTTCTTATTCAATCCTGTACGGAATTGGCGGATATAAATTCGCATATTTGATTGAGAACATGGTAGTCAACGGGATCGTGGAGTGACATATCGTATCCAAGGTCTGTGTAGTTCACACGCACGTTATTTAAGTGATCTTACTAATGTGGCTTAGAAGTTGTATGAAAACGTTTTAGTGCCATAATGGGTGCCGTAAGTCATTGTTGGGATTGGAAGCACTTCTATCAAAATGGAATTGGATATATTAGCTTCTTTTAAGTGAAAAAAAAAAAACATTGGAGATATAAAATGTAGGATCAAAAAGAATACAGTAGAGGGCCGTGCAAAAGGAGATGAGGAAGGATTAACAGCGATGATGTTGAAGGAAATGGTGGATACTAAAATAATTTTTTACATGTTCCCCTGGAGGTGCAGGAAGAAATCATGCGGGTGTAGGAAGAAATTGCCACCGTGAAAATACTACTAAGTTTTAAAGGTTTCCTTGACTGATTTTTCAGAAACATAAACAACGTAGAGATTACAAGTATGTAATAAACATTGAAGATAAAAATGAGTGAAGACGTGGTTAATCAGTCTTCAAGTGGTGACAGTGTTTGATCATTAGGCGCTAATAATTCACTCATACGTTTCTTAAGCAAGTTCAAGCCACATGTAATTTGTGGCCTTTGAAACTTAAGAAACTTGTGTAATGGTCACGATTATTCCACTTCTTCCGATCTCATTCTCAGTCCTCTTTATAAAATAATTACAAACAGAATTTTGACAACATGGCAGATTGTTTATAAGACAATCATTAGAGAGCAATTGAGCTCTAAAACGACCATATCAGTCCACATTACAATAGACTCGGTCTAAAACATTGATCTTGTGTGCATAATGAGCTCTACTCTCAATTTCAAGTAGCATTTTATTTAGGTTTACACTACTTGTTTCAAAGCAATACACAACTAGAAACATGTAAATTCCTACACATATTCTCCTCTAGACGTCGCCAATGACATCAAGCATTCACAATGACTCCACCTGAAAAAAAAAAAAAAGCAAAAAAAGAAAGAAAAGTCAAATAGGGAACAATCTGTGATTCTAGTTAAAATAGTATTGGTTTGTTTATGACCATTGGGGTGGAGAACTTGGCCAGTTATGTAAGAGGAGCATTCGTTGCTAGCAAGAAAGACATAGGAGGGAGCAACTTCAATAGGTTGGCCTGCTCTTTTCATTGGTACTTTTGAACCAAAATGAACAATTTCTTCCTCCTTCATAGTTGCTACTAATAATGGAGTCCAGATGGGTCCAGGTGCAACCCCATTGACTCTTATTCCCTTACTCACAAGTTGAACTGCTAAGGCCCTCGTAAACGCCACAATGGCTCCCTTTGTGGACGTGTAATCCAGTAGTGTTTCGTGTCCCCTGTATGCATTCACTGATGTTGTGTTGATAATGCTGCTTCCTTCCTTCATGTGCTTCAAAGCGTGCCTATAATAATAAAGCAAAACTTACTTATATTTTAGTGGATTCTTGATTTGTCTTCATGGTAACAATGTCATACAGTTAATTTGAAACATTCTAAGTTTAATCATGTCAAATTGTTACTTTCAATCACTGCTTTAGTAATTAACAGAATAGATAAAATAGATCATGTTCTGAAGCTAAATGTCGGAAACTTTGGTATTTGTTTACTTGGCCATGAAGAAATGAGCAAAGATATTGGTTCGAAACACTCTCTCAAGTCTTGCATCATCGATCTCTTCCAATGAACTCTCATATTGCTCAGCTGCATTGTTGACCAAAATGTCAATGCGATCATAAGCATCGACCACCTTATCCACCACTGCTTTGCAATTGGCTTCAAAACCCACATCAACAGGTATAGCCATTGGATCTTTGGCATCTGCAGTCTTACCCTTTCTTATAATCTCAAGGGTGTCCCTGGCATCTATGTCCTCCTGGCCCTCCACGTAGGTAAAAATAACAGTAGCACCCTCTAATGAAAACAAGTTGCACACAGCTCGTCCAATTCCAGAGTCACCTCCAGTTACCAGAGCTATCTTTCCCTGCAAAATGTACCCTCTTAGTTAGATTGAAGGAAATAAAAAGAAAAGTAATTGATTAATGTTAAAGGCATATACTTGAAGTTTGTTTGATGGTTTGTAATCTGGGCTGCTGTATTGGGGTGGTGGATTCATGAGATACTCTTTGCCAGGTTGCGTGTCTTGCTTCTGAGGGGGGAAGTTGTATTCACCAGAAGCCATTTTTTTCTCTCTTCCACAAGCTTCAATTTTGCGAATCAAAGATGGTTGAAAATTTGTGGTGTAGTTATGAGGTGGAAGGGTGCTTTATAGCGTTACCTTGTAGAACAGTGTGATAATGGAGGGTAGGTTTGTGATTGGGATCAAAAGCTAATTTATATACACACACACGTTTTTTTATTGAGAATTGGCAAAACGAGGCACTCATGTGGTGTGTCCCTAAGTTACATTCAATCAAAGATTGCAGTTAATTTACAACAACTACCAAAACACCAACTACCAAACTACACAGTTCAAACTAATGTTTATATAGTACATACTTAAATTTCTCAATTTAACGGAAAATTAACGGAAAAACATGTTTTTCATTCTTGTATTTTTTAAAAATTTGTCTTGTTCTTACATATTTAAATTGATAAATTCAGAATTATAATTTTAGAAAATATATCATTTTCATTATTTTTATATATCCAAAATTAATATTCAGTAGCCGTGACCAAATTGATAAAATGACTAAATTTATTGAATTTTTTATATCTAAATTAAAATTTAGCGACAATTTTTTACCCATACAAGATTGATAAAAAAAAGATTAAATTAATATAAATTTTAAAAATTTAAGAACTAATTAACTAATTTTTAAAATATAAAATTTGAAAGAAAATTTTGACAATATTTAAAGCAAAATTTAATAACATCAAAACATGTGTATATAATTAATTTATATTTTTCAATAGATTTCAATTAATGAAAGATATTAGATGCTCAAAACAATGTATTCCTGTGGCTTGTCTAATTTTGCATCTATGGAGTACAGAATTTATTACACATTTTATAATAATTGTGGTGGAGCTTGGTTTGTGTCAGACTCGGTTACCCTACTCTTTTAATTTGGTTGTCTTTGTTAGGTCAAGATTGTGTTTCTTGATTATTTAGGACTCTCTTTCCCCAATTAGACTTTTGTGACAGATGTCGCGGTATCAATTTTTAGAAATGCTGTCCAATTAATTTCATTAGGTACAAGTAATTTTTATTATAAATTTTCGGAAGGGGAAAACCCATTTATTACATTCCTTAAGAAAACCATATATTGTATGAAATAGTTTAAAATGTACCCAATGTGGATGAGAAAATTTTTGGATAAGCTTAGGAAGATTAATAGTTAAAATAATAAATTGATAGTTAAAATTCTTAATTCCTTGCATAATTGAGGCAAATTATCATTCAATCTTTGTAATTTGTATTTTGACTTCTATTTTTCTAACATATTTATTATTTTTTAAAGTGGTCGTCAGGGGATTATCATTTAGTTCTGTGTAATTACAAATCAAACTCTTACAAATAACACATTAACCGTTGACAAGGAGAATTCAAACTCTTACCCATTGCTACCAATGATATATACACAGTAACTAGACAGAGAATAACCGTGCAAATAATTTAGAAAACTATGTGTGGTAGTGTGAAAATAGAGGAAAAATAAACACTACGTAATCTATTCTCACGTCTTAGTCACTTAATTTTCCAAATTTTTAAGCAATGACAACTTAAAGTATGGAACAAAAACCAATAACAGAAGTAATGGTTTTACGCATGAAAAAAAAGAAAAAAAAGAAAAAAAAAACCATTATACTCCATAACTTGAACACCTTTTTCCTCAGAAATTCGGTCACATCCATATTACACGTGTCTTATAGTCTTATCGTCTTACACATAATTTAACACGTACATATGATTCAAGATAACTTTATCTAAGCACTTAAAAAAAGAATAAATAATAAAATAAATTTTTTCAAAGATTAAAATTAATTTATAAAATTTTTCTTATATATATATTTTTTTAAATATCGCAAAGTTATCTTATCTAATCAGATAACTTAAAAATTATGTAATTATCTAAGATAGAGGTGAGTGTGAGTTGTAGATGGAATACAGATACACATATAATGCTCTGATATTTGATTCTGACACTGCGAAGGAAATTTGCCAAAAGGAATTTCGATGTTTTGTGTCGGTTTGGACAGAGCTGTTTGATAATTGAAGAATCGTGAGGAAAAGAAGTGCAACTAAAACAATACTCATATAAAATAAATATTTATTTGATACACATAAAAAGAAAATAATAAAAAGAAAAGATATTGTCGGTCCACATTACTACAATTTGTCCTCTTTAATTTTTTTTTGCATATTTATTTTATGGGGATCACTGTGTTGTTTTACAAATATATGCTTTTTTTTTATCAAACAACTAAATAATTATTTTATTTTTATTTTCTTAAACCAAAGATGACATTAGGATATGATTATCTTAACATTCAAAATGATTCACATGTGATGAGCTTTTTCTTCACCGATAAATAACACATCATTAACATTTTATATGATTTAACCATTCACAATTATTTTATTTAGTTTTAAAAAATATTATCTTAAAAGTTATATAAAAAAAAGAGTTTTGATTGATTTAAATCAATAGTATATGTACATTAAACACTTTCTGTACTCATATTGTATAATTGTATTAATCTGAAACTATTTTAATAATTATATATCTTAAAAATTAGATCGCGTATATTCCGAAAACAAACTATAAGTTTTATTTCACGTCATATTCTAATTTCCTTCGCCTTAGTTTAATAAAAATAATAACTTCAAAATAATGAAGTAAAAATCCCTTTTATGTTACTATAAGTCTCTGTTTTGAGGTAAAATTAAAAATATATTATTTTCAATTATGCAATATAACTATAACACATTATTAATAATGTAAAAAGTACTAATTATAAAATAATATACATAATAATTTTATAAAACTTACTTCACTTTTTATTAATTAAATATATGAAACTAAAAGTATATAAAAATTAAATTTAAGTCATTTTGATATCATATTAATCCTAAAAAATGTTAAATTAAGTGATATTTTTATCTTTCAAAGGAAATAGCATGAAAATTTTCATAAACTTTTAAACATTATTATTTCACTTATTTTCCAAATTATTGAATTTAGGGATGTGAAACCTATATTATTTATTTAAATTTTAATTTATTAAATTAGAGTATAAAACATAATTGTTGAGAAATTGTTAATTTTTCTTATCTTTTAAGTTTAAAAATATAAAAAATAGAAACGTCTAATTTACACACTTTTACTCATAATGTTTCCAAATGTATTAAAGTAAAAATATCATCAAATTATTTGTAAGATCCATTTTTTATATTTAGTTGAATGATTTTTTTTAAATAATAATGGTCAAAATTCTAATTTATATTTGGTATATAATTGATATTTAACTTTTTAGTAATTTATTTTATAAATCTCATCACCTTTTAAAAAAAGAAATTCTTCACATTCTCTCTAAAATTGTAAGATCTTTGTGATTTTTTCTAATTAAAAACTCATAATTTAGGTGATAATAAAGTTTAGAACAATTTGATTTGATAAAATATTTATTTAAGTGGGTTTTGTTTTTCTTCAAATCTTAATTTGTTGTTTTGTAGTGAAGTTTGTACACATGCTGTTGTATTTGCATTTAAAATTTGAATTAAATAAAGTTAAAATTTCCTTAACTTTGTATAACTTTTTGGATTTTTTTTCACAAGAGAAATGACTCAAGGTAGCAGAAACAATATTATTATTATTTAATTAGGTATTTTTGTGTTTTACTAGCTAGTTTTGGATCACTCTGAGACCTTGTAGAAATTCAAATTGCAAAAGAATATAGAAAGGTATTAATTAAAACTCTAATGCCTTTTGTTATTAAACTGAACAAATAGTTTAATTGTGACAAGGAGATAATATAAACTTAACAATATTTATCTAACTAATTAATGTAATTAAATATATCTGATGGACTGAACGTTGTGAATGCCATAATATTCCCGCGTGATCAATTAATACATATTGTGTTTTACTAGCTAGTTTTGCAAAAGAATACCTTTTCTATTCCTTGAATAGAAAAGGTATTATAATTAAAACTTTAATGTTTTTTGTTATTAAACCGAAAAAATAGTTTAATTGTGAGAAGGAGATAATATAAACTTAACTATATTTGTCTAATTAATTAATGTAATTAAATATATCTGATGGACTGAAAGTTGAATACCATATACTCATATATTTACATAGAAAAGTCAAATATGCGCGTTCTATAAATACGTTGTAATTAAACTGATTGACTTTTTTTACACAAAAACAAGAAATTTAGTTTGAAAGCTATTTGGGATTTGGTAATTAGCAGTGGTGATTAAGATTATGATAATAAGCATTTGATGATTATCCGTAATAAGCAGTTGTCACCTTGCATGTAAGCCACGTGGAAGATGAAGCTCTGATACCTGCTACTACTTTAGGCACCAATATTTGCTGTTCCATTGCACCTCTTCAAATCACTCCAATTCATCTCTCGCACTCAAAATCACCATGGAACTCCTCAAACCTTCCCACTTCCTTCTTCCCCTCTTCTTTACTTTCCTAGCCTTTTCCATTCCAGTGCTGTCTAATGGTACGTGTTTTCTCTGCTATCTCTTTCATTTAATTAACTGTGTTCATATTCTGCATCTTTTCTGTCATTTTCCAACCACAAGGCAATTTTTCACTTCAATCATCTCAGTTATGTACCAAAAGTTTAATCAAACTGCATTGTTAGTCCATAGCTTAAGCGCTTTCATCAGGGTCGTGTTTCATATTTTTAAACACCTTTTTCTGGTTGCAAAAATTGGCTCTTTGTCTCTGATATTTGTGTGCTTGCACTGGTTATTTTACGAATCTGGTTTCCATTACCATATTTTGTAACATATAACTTCTTTTAAAACATAAACTGTGTCTTCCATGGATCTTAATTATAGAATGTTTGGTTTGATTAGATAAGGAGGAGAGTGTATTTAAGGGAATCAACAGCTACAGGCAGACACAGAAGCTGACACCCCTGACCGAAGTTTCTAGGGCACAGTGTTTGGCTGACAAAGTTGCAGAAGAAATAGAGAAAACGCCCTGTGAAAATGTGAATCGGTTCTACCCACGAGCTTCTGGTGGTGCTAGTAACATCCCCAACTTGCAGAAGCACATTAAAAAATGTCACATTAACATTAACACCACCACAGATGGGGTCATTCTCCCAGTTTGTGTGCCCAAATTGGAACCCACCATTGTGCTCTCTAACTACACTCATTCAGATCGCTTCGCACAGTATCTCAACAATTCCAAGTACACGGGTGCAGGCCTTGGCTCTGAGGATGATTGGATGGTCCTTGTTCTCACCACCAACACTGCCACTGGGAATTTCGCTTCATCTTCAACTTCACTTCATGCTTCTGTGGGGCTCTTTCTCTTTGCTTTTCTGCTCCTGCTCATCAACTACTTTGATTGAGCACTTTGCTCTTTCTTCTAAGCTTCATTTTGTGGAGTGTGGACACTTTAATATCACTCCTCCTCTTGTGTAGATGTAGTGTGTCTCAGAAATGAACTTCATTATGAATTTTAATTCGTGTGTTGTTGTTGTTATTTATCTATGTCTTCAGTACTTTCTCAAATGTTGAAGAAGTGACTCATCCCGTTAAATCTTGTTAATTAGCTTCAGATAGAACAGAATTCTAAGTCACAAGGATATGATTGTATTTATATTCATATTTTGGGCATTTCAATTTTTAATCGCTGAGAGACTGAATGACTGAACAAAGGTATAATTTTAATTCTTAGAGTTGGTCAAGAGACTGTATGCTGTGAGATTCTAATTGGCAATAACAAATTTAAACTGCTATTCTTGTTTATATATTTCTTCTTTTAAATACATGTTTTATATCTGATAAATATGTGAGTAAAATGTAGGCCATTACTGGTAGTAGAGCTTGGAAACGAGATTTTTATTGCGATCATAAAATGAGTTTTTGATCCTTGTAGTTTGTAGAGAGCTAACCTTGTAAAAGTTGCACAATATAAATATATATAACAAAAGCCTGAACAACTTTCTCTCTATGACTGAATCTTTACATCATAAAGGCTACAGGTCTTCTACAATAAAAGATAAAGAAAAAGAAACAAAGACAATTCTTCAGGAATAATCGATTTGTGAAAAAATATTAATGACAAGCAGATTATACATGTATACTTTAACACTTGAAATAATATAAAAAAGAAAATAACAGCTATTTTTCAAAAAAAAAAAAAAATAACAAAGTTGCTTCGCTCCTGATCAGAAGCAGCTACTCTTGTAAGTGGACTCATATGGTGTCTGTAAATCTCTGCATGACAAGTAATCAACTTATTTTTCATAAATTGAAAATATAGTTACATGTCAAGTAGAGATTAACATGGACTATACACAATCTAAAACCACACAATAATTTTTCCTATATGAACATAGGATACAGGGCCTATAAGTGCACCTACCTGTTGTGCAAGGGGTCTGTAGAGGAGGGAACTACTCTATTAACTGCAGCATAAGACCCTTCATTTGTTTCATTTGTAAACCCTTTCTTCCATACTTCATACTTGTTGAGCACATCCTCCACTTCTTCTTTTACATAGCACCCAATATTTGACCGTTCAAAACTGAAATACTTAGTAGTACCAGCAAGAGACACCCCACTTGAGACCTTGAAATTAACATCATTTCATTACGGTTGTCAATGATCATTACCAAAACTCTTCTGGCTTCTATGTTCAAGAAATGAAAGATGTTCAAGAATAGGTGTGTGGCAAGTAGAGAAAGGAAAAGGATTCTCCTTAATAGAAGTGAGAAGGGGAATGAAGATTATGAACAAGGACTTGTGACTCTTTTGGTATGCTGAGTTTAAATGAGGATAGTTGTTTCCCCACCAACATGTGTAAAACATATCATTATTCATAGTAAAGAAAGGGCCAAGGGAAATGTAGGGAACAAATTTCCAAGCTCGTGCTTCAGTTAGTTTAATTAATAATAATATTAGTTCCAATATAGATGAAATGAGAGCAAATAATATTTGACTATCATTTCATGTGTGGTACTTCATAGTGACACTCTGATACGATCTGTATTTAAAATTAACAGAAAATATCAACAAACAAAATGTGTGTAATATTGTTCATATATGTTCTTTAAATAAAATCAGTTTCTATAACAACAACTAAGGAATAACGACAAGTATTATAGCAATCAGTATTTGATTTTTTTTTCTGAATCTCTGATATCACCTGGAAATAAGAATCACCATAAGTAATGATGCTGGAAGAAATTAGAATAGTAGATGAGAGAATGAAGAACTCAATAACAGAGGAGAGGAAAGCTCACATTCTACACACAGTCTCTTCTCATGCCCTTCAGCATGTATAATTCTCTAGCTACTTGGGTCGTTGGCCTATTTTAGTACTCCTCTTCACTTTTTTCATGGTCTGTGAATTTTTATTTTTGGGCTTCATTATATTATTATTTGTATCAATACCTCCTCTATTGAAATTGACCATGTCCTCAAGGTCAAAGTGATGACAATAAAGTAGTTGAATTTCATGCTCCCCTTCCCATTTAGCTTCTTCCTCAGGCAATTCTTTTCACTGAATCAGTACCTCTGACAACCAAGCACATTTCTTTTAATCTTGCATCTGTCCAGTATAATTGATGGTTGAAGTATCGGTCCTTTGTCATTATTGAGTAAAGTAACAGGAATAAAAGGTTTTGGAAAAATTAAGAAGTGTCAACACAGGTGCGTGAGTAAGTGTTGTCTTGAGTGAATCAAATGCCTGTTGAGATTTTGTAGACCAATGAAAAAACATCTTTCTTTAAAAAATCAGTGAGAGGGGCAGCCAACATGGCAAAGTTGATAAACTTGCGAACTAATCCCAAAAAAGCTCGCAGTTGCTTAATTGAAGTTGGTACAGCCCATTGTTTAATTGCTTGTATCTTGGTTTCATCGACCTTGACTCCATCCCATGATACAACATGTCCCAAATAATCAATTTGGGTTTGGTCAAAAAAGCATTTGGAGAGTTTGACAAATAAGGAATGTCTTTGCATGGTGCTTAAGACCAAAGAAAGGTGTTGGATATGTGTATTCCATGTTGTACTGTAGATTAAGATGTCATCAAAGAAAACAAGGACAAATTTGTGTAAAAATTATGCAAAAACTGAATTCATTATGGCTTGAAAAGTGGCAGGTGCATTACTCAAGCCAAATGACATTACTAGCCATTCATACAACCCTTGGTGAGTGTCAAAAGCTGTCTTGTAGCGATCCTCCGGAGAAACAAGAATCTGATGATACTCTGAATGTAAATCCAGTCTTGTAACGATAAGGTCGAACTTTCATAGGGGCATTACCAGGCATCAATGGGATGGTAGAGTCATGAGACCGTATTGGTGGTAACCCATGAGGCTTCTCAAAAACATTCTTGTATTGATGTATAGTTATAGGCAATTCAGGCTCCACGGATGTTAGCAATTCTAACAAATGGTGGGCTAACATTTCAGGTGTTTGAATTTGAATGACATATAATTCTACTATATAGTTTGTGGCTTGTAAGCGTGTGAGTTGATGAAACTGAGCTAGGCTAGGCAGATTTGAGGTTTCTCCATGTAAAGTGATAAGTTCTCCATTGATGTAAAAAGTGAGGAAGCGTTCTTTATAGTTATTTATAATTCACAGTTGTCAACCATTGACTTCCAAGAACCAATTCAGTTGTAGCGATAGGTAGAACATAGACTGAAATATACAAAGAATGACCCTGGATTTGGACTGGGATATTCTGGACTTCACCTTCACATTCCAATTGCTCTTCATTGCCCACCAACACTTTTAATCGTGGAGTCTGATAGATGGGTAGGTGTAGAAATTTAGCCACTCTAGGTTGAATGAAATTATCATAACTCCCTCCATCAATAAAGATTTAAATCTTATGGCCCTGAATAAATCCTGTGAATTTAATTGTGCCTCTCACCTGTGGTACTTTTCATGGCATTCTATGATAAATCAGGTGTCTGATCAAATTCCTCAGACTGATTTTGGACAATCTGCTGGCTCTGTACATTTGGGTCTGGCTTAGGGGTATTTCATCCTCACATTGGAGTAAGAAATAATGTTTATTAACACACCAATGAGTAGGGGAATACTTCTCATCACAAGTAAAACAAATCGCTTTTTCTCGACGGAATTGAATGTCAGCTGGGGTTAAACGCTTTAAGTTGTTAAGTTTTGGTGGTGTAGGAAGTAATGGTAGTGGGTGTGTGTTTGTTGTTAATGAAAGTTTAGAAATATTTTGTGTAAGTGATTTGGCTGGGAAGTAAGCAATTTTGTGTTTAGGAGCTAGGGATGATGGGTGAAATTCTTTCTCAAAGAGTTTAGCAAATGACATAGCCTGGAGTAATGAGTGAGGGGCTTAAGATATCACTTCACGCTTCACTTCAGGTATTAATCCACTAATAAAACAATCAAGCAATACAAAATCATCCAACCCATATGATTGATTAGCTAACTCGGTGAAGGAAGCATAATAGTCTGCCACTGTAGAGGATTGCTTTAGCTTGAACAGATCCGAATGAGAATTATCAAATTGAGATGGGTCAAACTGGGTTTGAATGACAGTGGACAACGATGGTCAATCAACTACTTGGTGTGCTTTTTCTAGTAGTTGAAACCATGGTAAGACTTTTCCTTCAAAATGAATAGAAGCAATAACCACTTTCTGTTCATTGGGAGTGTTGTATAATGTGAAAAAATTTCCGATCTTGTACAACCAAGTCATTGCGTCACCACCAGTGAACCGTGGAAAATCCAGCTTCATAGAGCGAAGATGGGAAACAATTGAAGTGGAAGGCTGTGCTGGAGAGTCCTTCTGATATTTCAGGAATAGCTGATGCAACTCCTGCAATTGCTGATCAATCTTCTCAAATCGTTGATCCATTTGCATAAATTGACCATGATGTAAACCCATAGTCTCCCAAATGCGTTTCAGTTCTCCTTTTATCTCTTTCATTCTTATATTGTCAGCCATAAATAACTCGATGAAAGCACCAATGAACGATCTGTATCTAAAATCAATAGAAAATGCCAACAAACAGTATGTGTGCAATATTGTTTATATATGTTCTTTGAATAAAACCAGTTTTTATAACAGCAACTAAGGAATAACGAAAAATATTATAACAATCAGTATTTGATCATTCTTCTAAATCTCTGATATCACCTGAAAATGAGAATTACAATAAGCAATGATCCTGAAAGAAATTAGAATAACAAATGAGAGAATGAAGAACTCAATAGCAAAGGAGAAGATAAGTTACATTCCACACACTATCTCTTGTCTTACAACATGTATAATTCTCTAACCATTTTAGCTGATGATCTATTATAGTGTTCCTTTCCACTTTTTTTTCATGATCTGTGAAATTTTATTTTTAAACCTATTATATTATTATTTAGTGTTAATATAATTAAACCTGAGGCTAGATATAATATAAGAACGTCTCATAAATCAGAACTTGGAGAGTTTGTGCATTGATGGTGAAGTATGTACACTGTTTTAAAAAATATTATCTTTAAAGGTATTTAAAAAATATTATCTTTAAAGGTATATAAAAGCGAGTTTTGATTTATTTAAATCAATAGTATATGTACACTAAACACTTTCTGTACTCATATTGTGCAATTGTATTAATCTGTATCTAATTTAATAATCCTATATCTTAAAAATCAGATTGCGTATATTCCGAAAACAAACTATAAGTTATATTTCACGTCATATATTAATTTCCTTCACCTTGGTTTAATAAAAATAATATCTTCAAAATAATGAAGTAAAAATCCCTTTTATGTTACTATAAGTCTCTGTTTTGAGGTAAAATTCACTTTTACTTCAAAACAGAAAAATATATTATTTTCAATTATGAAAGGCGAAAGTTACAATATAACTATAACACATTATTAATAATATAAAAAGTACTAATCATAAAATATTATAAATGATAATTTTATAAAACTTACTTCACCTTTTATTAATTAAAAATATGAAATTAAAAGTATATAAAAATTAAATTTAATTCATTTTGATATCATATTAATCTTAAAAAATGTTAAATTAAGTGTTATTTTTATCTTTCAAAGGAAATAGTATGAAAATTTTCATAAACTTTTAAACATTATTATTTCACTTATTTTCCAAATTATTGAATTTAGGAATGTGACACCTATATTATTTATTTAACTTTTAATTTCATTAAATTAGAGTATAATATATAATGTTGAAAAATTGTTAATTTTTCTTATCTTTTAAGTTTAAAAATAGAAACGTCTAATTTACACACTTTTACTCATAATATTTCTAAATGTATTAAAATAAAAATATCATCAAATTAATTTTTAAGATCCATTTTCTATATTTAGTTAGATGATTTTTTTAAAAATAATGGTCAAAATTCTAATTTATATTTGGTATATAATTAATACTTAACTTTTTAGTAATTTATTTTATAAATCTCATCAATTTTTTAATTTTAAAATTGTAAGATCTTCGTGACTTTTTTTCTAATAAAAAAGTCATAATTTAGGTGATAATAAAGTTTAGAACAATTTGATTTGATAAAAATATTTCTTCAAGTAGGTCAAATCTTAATTTGTTGTTTTGTAGTGAAGTTTGTACACATATGCTGTTGTATTTGCATTTAAATTTTTTGTTAAATAAAGTTAAAATTTCCTTAACTTTGTATAACTTTTGGATTTTTTTTTACAAGAGAAATGACTTAAGGTAGCAGAAACTATATTGTTATTATTAAATTAGGTATGTTTTGTGTTTTACTAGCTAGTTTGGGATCACTTTGAGAACTTATAGAAATTCAAATTGCAATACCTTTTATGTTCCTTGGATAGAAAAGGTATTAATTAAAACTTTAATGCTTTTTGATATTAAACTGAACAAATAGTTTAATTTTGACAAGGAGATAATATAAACTTAACGATATTGGTCTAATTGATTAATTTAATTAAATATAACTGATGAAACTGATGGTGTGAATGCCATAATATTCCCGCGTGATTAATTAATACATATACTTACATAGAAAAGTAAAATATACATTGTAATTAAACTCATTGACTCTTTTTAATACAAAAACAAGAAATTTAGTTGTCACATGTTAAGCCGCGTGGAAGATGAAGCACTCATATCTGCTACTACTTTAGGCACCAAGATTTGCTGTTCCATTGCACCTCTTCAAATCACTCTAATTCATCTCTTGCACTCAAAATCACCATGGAACTCCTCAAACCTTCTCACTTCCTTCTTCCCCTCTTCTTTACTTTCCTAGCCTTTTCCAATCCAGTGCTGTCTAATGGTACGTGCTTTCTCTGCTATCTCTTTCATTTAATTAACTGTGTTCATATTCTGCATTTTTTCTGTCATTTTCCAACCACAAGGCAATTATTTTTCACTTCAATCATCTCAGTTATGTACCAAAAGTTTAATCAAACTGCATTGTTAGTCCATAGCTTAAGCGCTTTCATCAGGGTCGTGTTTCATATTTTTATACACCTTTTTCTAATTGCAAAAATTGGCTCTTTGTCTCTGATATTTGTGTGCTTGCACTCTACAAATTTGAGCATGCATGAAAAATGTTCATCCTATCCAATTCCGTGATACATAAACTTGTGATTTGCTTAATGAAAAACTCTTCCATGGATCTTTATTATAGAATGTTTGGTTTGATTAGATAAGGAGAAGAGTGTATTTAAGGGAATCAACAGCTACAGGCAGACACAGAAGCTGACACCCCTGATCAAAGTGTTAACGGCAGAGTGTGTGGCTGCTTTAGTTGCAGACGAAATAAAGAAAACGCCCTGTGAAAATGTGAATCAGTTCTACGAAGGAGCTTCTGGTGGTGCTAGTAACATCCCCAACTTGAAGAAGCTCATTAAAAAATGTCACACTAACATTAACAGCACCACAGATGGGGTCATTCTCCCAGTTTGTGTCCCCAAATTGGAACCCACTATTGTGCTCCTTAACTACACTCGTTCAGATCGCTTCGCACAGTATCTCAACAATTCCAAGTACACGGGTGCAGGCCTTGGCTCTGAGGATGATTGGATGGTCCTTGTTCTCACCACCAACACTGCCACTGGGAATTTCGCTTCATCTTCAACTTCACTTCATGCTTCTATGGGGCTCTTTCTCTTTGCTTTTCTGCTTCTGCTCGTCAACTTCTTTGATTAAGCACTTTGCTCTTTCTTCTAAGCTTCATTTTGTGGAGTGTGGACACTTTAGTATCCCTCCTCCTCTTGTGTAGATGCAGTGTGTCTCAGAAATGAACTTCATTATGAATTTTAATTTGTGTGTTGTTGTTATTTACCTATGTCTTCAATACTTTCTCAAATGTTTAAGTGACGCATCCCGTTAAATCTTGTTAATTAGCTTCAGATAGAACAGAGTTCTAAGTCGCAAGGATATGATTGCATTTATATTCATATTTTGGGCATTTCAACTTTTAATCGCTCAGAGACTGAATGACTGAACGAAGGTATAATTTTAATTCCTATAGTTTGTTAAGAGACTGTATGCTGTGAGATTCTAATTGGCAATAACAAATTTAAACTGCTATTCTTGTTTATATATTTTTTCTTTTAAATACATGTTCTACATCTGATAAATATGTGAGTAAAATGTAGGCCATTACTAGTAGCAGAGCTTGGAAACGAGATTTTTATTGCGATCAGAAAATCAGTATCAAGGAAAGAAGAGGTCCAAGCCCAACAAAATTAGGGTTTGGAGACCAACATTGTCCTAAAATGTTCATAACCTGATTGACGATTTTTCTTTTAGTTGTATAAATTATGAATATATGCTTCACAGGAGAATATGAAGAATTATTTTCACAAAATTTTCATTGTGCTTACTTCTCTATTTTTAATATGACTCTCATGGCTGTAGCATGGTGAGAACGAGTGGGTTTGGACATCAAACATTTATACATGTTGCTTTATATAATAGGTTCTGAGAAAAGTCTTAAGCTGGCCTAATGTGTTTACTTCCCATCTCATTTTTCAATCAATTGACTGACATTTTTACTAAAGCTCTTCTTCCACAACCTTTTGGCAGTTTTCTATCAAGTTGGGACTGGTAAACTTATTTGACTCTCTAGCTTGTGGGGTATCAAAGAAAAAGAGGCTCAAGCCCAATAAAATTAAGATTCTGCATAACAACATTGTCCTAAAATGTTCTAAAACTTGATTGACGTTTTTCTTTTAGTTGTATAAATTCTGAATGTATGCTTGACGGTAAAATATGAAGAATATTTTTACAAAATTTTCATTGTGCTTATTTTTCATTGTGCTTACTTATCTGTTTTTAATAACTGAGTTTTTCATCCTTGTGGTTTGTAGAGAGCTAATAATTACATAACTCAAACACATTTCATCATCATGACTAAACTTAGATGATGACTAAACTTTTAAAAGCTGCACAATACAAATATATATAACAAAAGCTGAACAACTTTCTCTCTATGACTGAATCTTTACATCATAAAGGCTACAGGTCCTCTACAACAAAAGATGAACAAAAGGAAACACAGACAATTCTTCAGGAATAATTGATTTCTGAAAAAATATTAATGACAAGCAGATTATACATGTATACTTTAACACTTGAAATAATACAAAAAGAAATAGCAGCTATTTTTCAAAAAAAAATAAAATAAAATAACAAAATTGCTTGTCTCTCTATCAGAAGTAGCTACTCTTGTAAGTGGACTCATATGGTGTCTGTAAATCTCTGCATGACTAGTAATCAACTTATTTTTCATAAATTGAAAATAGAGTTACATGTCAAGTAGAGATTAACATGGACTATACACAATCTAAAACCACAATAATTTTTCCTTGTATGAACATAGGATACAGAGCCTATAAGTGCACCTACCTGTTGTGCAAGGGGTCTGGAGAGGAGGGAACTACTCTATTAACTGCAGCATAAGACCCTTCATTTGTTTCATTTGTAAACCCTTTCCTCCATACTTCATACTTGTTGAACTCCACTTCTTCTTTTACATACCTAGCACCCAATATTTGACTAGTCAAACTTGAAATACTTAGTAGTACCAGCAAGAGACACCCCACTTGAGACCTTGAAATTGACATCATTTCACTAAGTTGTCAATGATCATTACCAAAACTCTTCTGGCTTCTATGTTCAAGAAATGAAAGATGTTCAAGAATAGGTGCGTGGCAAGGAGAGAAAGGAAAAGGATTCTCCTTAATATAAGTGAGAAGGGGAATGAAGATTATGAGCAATGACTTGTGACTCTTTTGGTATGCTGAGTTTGAATGAGGATAGTTGTTTCCCCACCAACATGTGTAAAACATATCATTATTCATAGTAGAGAAAGGGACAAGGGAAATGTAGGGAACAAATTTCCAAGCTCGTGCTTCAGTTAGTTTAATTAATAATGACATTAGTTCCAATATAGATGAAATGAGAGCAAATAATGTTTGACTATGTTTTCATGTGTCGTACTTCATAGTCAGTGTCCATGTAATTAAACCTGACCCGACATATAATATAAGGACGTTTCAGAAATCAGAAGTTCGAGAGTTTGTGCATTGATGGTGAAATATGTACACTGTTTGTCTATTTGATACCAACCAACCATTCCTTTATCAACTATTAAACATTTATAAACCCCTTATACTTCCAAAATCAACCTAACCTTGTTAATCACAGAACCCCAATTTCAGGATCAGAACTTGACTCTCAACATTAGTTTATTTTATTTGTTAATTTTTTTTCCACCTTTGAAGTCCAAAATGTGCTTTATATGGGCGGTCAATGCTTTTTTCTAGGTCTAGTGTGACTTTTGTTTGTTTTTGCTATGGTCTCTTTGTATTTTCACATTACAAATGTTTCTCAAAACTGAGTTACTTGCTCCATATTGGAGTAAGAGATTTCAGTAAACCAAAAGGCATCTTTTAGCTCGTGTTTTGTATGGCTTAATGTTTCTAGAGTAATGTATTTTAAGATGATCAAGTGACTTGTAAGTTGTGAAGAGAAGCTTGCTTTCCAATTAATCTATAACTTCAAAACCTGTGCTTTGGTCGGTTTCCATTGGTCATCAAAATTCTCAAGGGCAAAGCACTGTTTCTCTTCTCTAACTTTCGTTGGCACTGCCTGAAAATTAAATTAGGTTATACTAGTAATTACGAAAGTTTAGCGTAAACACTAAGCATGTTCAAAGACTTTTACGAGATTGTGTTGACTCTACAATACCAATTCTTACTGGGATAAATCTGAATGGTCGACATTGTGCTATTGGGGTCAAATTGTGGAGGAAAAATTATGGCGTGTTAATTTGATACACTTAGTACAGATATGATTATTGCCTCTGGAAATTATTGAAGCAAACAAATAAAGTCATCGCGTGGTTCGTATTGATGCAGAGCATCGCCATTGTCTATTTTCTGCCTAATATCTTATTTCTTACTTTAGGCTATTTTCAGTGAGAAATCATGTCCAAGCAGTGCCAAAGTTGAATTTATTCTACTTTCATTCGAATACTCTACACTAGTGTGTCGGTAGAGTTCTCTTAATCCCTGTAGTTTGACTTTCTTCAGATCCATATCATGTCCAAGCTGTGCTCAAGTTGAAAATGTGTCAACCACTCAAGCATAGTTACATAGTCCAAATTTGATCAGCTTTCATTTTAAACTATTTACACTAGTATGTCGGTGGATTATTCAAAAAAGCTAGATTTAGTGAAATGTACAAATTTGACCTGATTCAAGAAACCTACGTTTACCCACACTAGACAAGGAAAAAAATCTATAATACATAAGGGTCCTCAAATATGAAAACCAATTTTAATTGTCACTTTTCAGACTCTACAATGTATGTATTTGATATCGAAAAAGTATGACAAAATTGGCAGATAATTGAGTCTTTTGAATGTCTTATCAGGGGTCAATTCTTGACCATACGAATGGAGACTTTTTTTTAAAAAAAAACCAACCCTATTTCAACAATATTTATCGTTTGGAAAGAAATTAATCTTCAAAGGAAACATCCAAAAGTTCTGCAGTGAAAGCATTTTACATTTCATACAACTATGAATTACCATATTGGTTGAGGCACACACCCACAATCCAGGCTTATCCAAGGTTGATGTCATTAGAAAAGAACCGAACAATCAGAATTGAAGCAACTAATCGAATCCAGACACGTTCAGCCAGGGACTGTCGCAAAGGGCGTGAACATCATAGGAAGACAAAACGAGGAAGAAAAAAACCAGTAACTGAAATTTATGCTTTGTAGTAATGAAAACTTTTTAGCCACCCATTTAGAGATCTGTGTGGTTAATGTGAGAAGAGAGTTTATAATATACCCTCACCTAGGATAACATTTTTAAAACCAGAGTTTTAAATGAGACTTCTATGGTTTTTGCTGTTCCTTTTCCATTTCAGCAGCCTGAACATACTTTCAGAAAAAGAACTTTGCATTTTTCACTCAAGAGGTAATTTTGGGGGAGTTTTAACGGTATCCCAAACATTCTAATCATCGATAGGAATGAACCACACAGTCCGAACTTCGACTAGTAAAAACTCAGCCCCAATAATTAACAATAGAAGCTTTAATTAACAAACGTACCAAAAAAATCACTGAAGTACGCCTTATAACTTGCATTAACAACATCAAAGAAGAGCTTGTAGTTATGATAATCACAAGTTATCGCCTCTATATTGCCACAAATGAATGAATACACGATATTTAATCTTTGGATTGTGTTTCAGCTACGTATTCTAAAGTGCCAAAAAGCTATACCTTCGTTCTATATATTTCAGTCATGATGTCCAGTTTCCTCTTAAACTGATACTGTGAAGAGGTAAATTTTTAGTACAACGGCTAGAGCCAGCTGCAACAGAAAAATGCCAGCAACAATCAAGAACCACCTTTCACCAGCTGATTTGATGTGTGCCCGGAGGTTAAGTGCCACAAATGTCGCAGACATGAACCCGGCCACACCTGCAACCACCCATCTAAATATATCCAGTGGCACAACGGACATACACTGCATAAAACAAAGGGGTTTTGACTTTTGAGAATACAATACAAAGCAAACGTCATATTTCATGTTTCCTTAAAATTTGAGGCATAAAAATGAAGAACAACAACATACCAGGGCCGGAATAAAGACAAACAGGGAATACCCATATAGACAGAATAGTTGCACAAGGCCCGCTGGTGCAGAGAAGTATTTGAGGATTACATACAGGCAAAGAGGAACTACGGTAACGTAGCCATAAAACAAACCAGCAGACCAAGTCACCAGATTTATGTCATAATTCCATTCCTTGCTCTTCAGCTTGTGTGCTACATATGTCACAAAGGTGCCAATAGATGCTGCTACAAATATTAAGGTAGTGCAAATCCAGAATGGACCATACCTGCATATATTTATGGGCACTAAAAATTACATGCACAAAATTCACTCCTTTTACGACAAGTTATAAAAGTGTTGTTCTCCAATAAAAAATGACCGACATCATCTTGTCCAGACACCAGTATTTAAGTAATAAGAGATTAGGCCACAGAAGTACTTCAATAAATTTTTACATAAAAATGAAACAAAACAAACAGATCATTAAGGACATAACTTTAGCTTGGAAGATATTAGCATATTAAAACTGGCCGCAACAACATAGATACACCACTTATCCATAAAAACTATATTTAACAATGTGCATATCATCATTTCAAAACGTCAGAAATCAACACTGAAAATTGGTAGTAGCATTCAGTCAATGACATGAAAAAAAAAAGACAGTCCACTCACAAATCAGGGTTGGTAGCAGTTTTTTCATTAAATGATCCTCTAAATGGAAATAGTGAGTCTATAATCCTCTCAAGAACATCTGAAGTGTCAACATCAAAGTATGGTTTGTAAGCGGCAACTGTAAAAGTCCGAAACCAACCACCCTGCTGGGGTTCATCAGAACCAGATATAGGTTTTGAAAATGAATCTGCGTAAAATGGACGAACAATTCAACACAAACATGTCAAACAGATATCCAAGGAAAATAATTAAAAGTAACAGCTCCAAACATTAAATTGCCAAAAGTACAACAGAAGGCCATGCCATAAGTAATATGAATCAATCAGCCTCTAAAGTAAAAAAAGTAGGACCAAGATTCAAATCACACCAAACACAACAGGGAAAAAAATACATGGACTGCCTTTGACTCTAAGTCGGTGGTAACAGTCATCTCTGTGACACAATTATACAAAGTAGGATAATAGGTGTCAGCATCACATCACATCCATCCAAGTTGCCGGCACAGTTTCCACCATAGTCCATAGTCAATATCCAATAGCAACATTTTGCAGACAAGTCCCCAAATACCATAGTGAAATCTTGAAAATTTATATTGCACAAATTATCATATACATATAGTTAGGGGTATTAAAGTGAGCCAACCAGGCTTACTCGGATTGAGCCAAAAACCGAGTCAACTCAACCTGACTCACTTTTTGGTGAGCTAGAAATTTTGTAACCCAAGCTGGACCCACCACAGATTGGTGAGTTAAGTGGATTAAGTGATTTACCTCATTTAAGAATATTTTATTCTCCCAACCCGTTTCATATATTATTACAATACAATCAAAGTGGATTGATTCAACCCACCTATTTATAGCATTACAATGAGGGTGTTCACTTATCTTAGTAAGCATTAAACACAATTAGTAAGTGATATTACAAAGTAGGTAAAAATCAAAGTGATAACTAATATAATTGGACAAACAAATAAATTAAGTATTTAAACCATTCAAATACTATTGAAAAACATTCTAATCTTGAAAAAACTAAAGTGTCAACCTACGTAATTAAAAGTAGTAAATAATTATAATGAAAAAATTACAAAAGGTTGTTATTGGCGGGTTACAAGTTAACGCACCTGCACCCTAAGACCTGTTTAACTGCTAGTTAAGTGACTCGGGTTCAATTTGATCCACAATTAAAAAAGAAAAACTATAAATTTTGCAACCCAAACTGGTTTGAGTCCATTTTGACACTCCTACATATAGTCCCTACAAAACTAACACTGTTATTTTGTTTTATTCCTTACATGAAAAAATCATACATTTGAATCCCTATATGAAAAACCTTTTACAAATTAATCACTACCATGTATCGAAGTTATGATATTAAATTTGGTCTTTATACTTGACAGCATTTTTGTATAAATCTCTACACTGTAAAAGAAGTCAAACATTACTTTAACTCCTCCACGTAAAAAACTCCACATATTTGGTCCCTACACATGAAGAATATTTTTGGTCTTGGTCCTTACATGAAAAATTCTTTAACATCATCACGACTTCAATAAATGATTGGGATTAATCTGTAATTTTTTATATGAACCAAAATGTAATTACTTTCATATAGATACTGACAGGCGTAAACAAAAATCATAACTTAACTTTAAAAAATAGCAATCCCATGAGGTAAGAGAGAAGTGGGATGACAAATATTTTAAATACAATAATACATACTAAATTTATACTGCACATTAAAAATCAAACCAAAAGAAAAATTAAAGAAATTCATAAAAAATAATAACTCAAGACAGTTTTCAGACATGGCCAATGTAGGGGCAATATGAACATTGTAATGAAATCAGAAAAAATAAAGATTATAGTGAAATTAGTGGAAAAAAAGAAACAGAAATTAGATAAAAAAAATTACCAGAATACGAACTAGGAATCTTAAAGGAAGGAGAAAGAATAAAACAGGCAAAAGAAAATAGTCCTGAAAAGTAATAAGAAACAAAGGGCAAAACACAGGTAACTTTCTGTAAAATAGTCAAGGAAGAAGGGTTCTAAAAATTTTACCCAAAAAAGGGTTCTAAAAATTGTTTTAGGAGTAAAAATGAGTTTCCAAGCCTAAAGCATGGTAGCACCGCAATGGCATGCAGAAAGCCACAATTGAAAACCACATTGCTTTCTCAATGCCATAGCGTCATAAGAGCACACCATTCCCTACTAATCAAAAGTCATGACATAATCATAATTAACACTAAAAACATCATAGGTCATTAATTAAACATACAAGCAAAAACAAAACATCGACTTTGGTTAAATCAATAATTTTCAAACTATTCCAAGAACAACGATGAGGACAGGGATGGGTGTCTGCCAGAAATACTACTGGAGGACCGAGGGTGTTGGTTGCACAGAAGAAAGAAGCACGGACCAAAGTTATTAAACTCAAGATTCTAACTAGAATCATAAGGGGATGAAAATTCATAACTTGGGAGCGGGATCGTAAATTGGATAGTAAGACCCTACATTCTAACCAAAATTATACTTCTATCATATGTAATATATATATATATATATATATATATATATATAGATATAGAAATTAACATCTATATTACAACCCTAAACAAACTTAAATTGAAATTTCATAACCATGATAATATATTATAATTAACAGAATTACTATAATATAGTATCATGATTATTAATAGTTAAGAGAAATGGGGAACACTTGGGCTAATCAAAATAGAATAATTATGTATTATAATAATATTTTTTGAAAGGCAGTATTATAATCATTGTAAAAGCTATAGTCTCATCCTATGAATATTTATAATTTTATGCTATACACTTAGGCCCACCAGTAACTTAAAAATACACAGGCTCATTCCAAAAATCTTGGCAATTAAGAAAGAAACATGATAACAAATGAATGATAAAAGAAATTTAGTTTGCAAATGAGAGAAGAGAGAAAAAAAAATCAGAGAAGCAGCCTGGGATTAACACAAAAAAATGTTTAGTTCACTAAACATATTTTGCAAACAGAGGTGCAATCAGCAGTGGCCCTGGGCAGCGATGATGGTGAAGGATAAAGGTCTGGCAGTAGCAAATAATGAAGGAGAAGCAGCCAGCAAACAAGAGCAGATCGCAAAATAGGAACGAGTGAGAAACACGATTGGAACAAAGTGATTTTAGGATTTTCAAAACTGGTTATTTGTTTGACCAACTTCTGACTTGGGGATCAACCATCCCACGTGGAAGATTGTAGACCTCCTCCAAAATGATCCAGGCGACAATTCAGCACAGACAAGGCTGCTTGGCACCTAGGATTATGCGATTTCCCAATCTGAATCACGACTTTAACAACTGTTCCATGGGGAACTAGATCTAATGGTTTGTTTTAACTTCTGACTGGGGAAGGGAAATCTCAACACCACCTCCCACAGACAACGCAGTTTGAAGGGCAAATACGGGTTTTTAAGATGAGTCATTGTAGTGCCGCTATAGTATTGTAACAGACTGCAACTTCGGCACAATATCAGCCATGGTAGCCATGTTCAAAAAGTACTGTAATGTAAAATTCGTAGCAGCCCATAGCTGCCACACTACTCTAACGCACTACTGATAACTACAGTTCCCTCTTCCACGCACACCTTCTAACAATCCCATCAGACAAATCAAGGCTTAATTTAACAAGATTTACGGCACACACACATAAGATAGATATGATAAAAAGCACAAGAATAGACAAGTTCATGAAACTCAAAGCTAGATCAGGGGAATATCATTAAAGCAAGACCATCGTCTGTAAACCCAATTTCTACTATGATGTCCTCTCATCTCTTTATTAAGCTGTCAACTTAACAATTCAAGTGAAGTCCTAACTAAGTCTCACCGTCTAATAGACTATTAATTACACAATTTCCATCATGGATCAGAAAATAATCCAATCACTGGGAATGGGAAGCTTTTAATTAACCTATTTTTCAGAAGATATTAAAAAAATGAACAGAGTGTAGTTAGCACACACCATCGGCATCACGAGGAGGTCCAGAAGCAGCTGTAATCTTCCCCTGCGTTCCAGAGGGAGGAAATGTCTGAAGATTTGAATCTAAAATGCAAAGAAATTAGAAATCTATGATCAGATCCAGCATTACAGAATGAGAGAGAGAGAGAGAGAGAGGAGAGAATTGAACCTGCGAAATTGACAGTGACGTGTCGCGAATCTGGAACGGCCTGAAAGAAATGAAAGAGAGAAGTGAGAAATTGAAGAGTTAACAACGGAATGAAAGATTTGGACAGAGAAAACTTACAGTAACAGATCCCTGAACTTGCTGCGCGTCAATGGAGGTATATTTTCCCGACATCATCTTGACTTGATCTTCTTCTTCCTTTCCCTTTTCCTTCTCCTTCTCTCAGATCTCTCTCTTCTCTTCCTTTCTCTTCTCCTCTTCATTTTCTATTTAAATAATTCTCTTCAAATATATTTAACAAATGTAATTTTCAAAATTAATTCTAAAGCTAATAAACTAAATTAAAGATATTTTAGTTTTTCATTATCATTTTGCTTTTATTCTTGTTTTTCTTTTTACTCTTTTCATATCTATTCAAGTTATCTCTTGTAAACAATAAAGAAAAAAATTATTTTTCAAAAGTTAAAATTGATTTACGTAGAAATTAACAATAATAAATTATATTTGTAAACACATAAAAATATTTATTCTCATGTATGTTTGAAAGTCGTGAAAGAATATCTTTGGATTATTTTGCTTTTAAAGAAAATCGCATTGTCATGCTCTGTCCATTGTTTTATTACACTAAGAAAGGTAAAATTCCCATGTAATAGAGCATATTAATATGTTTGAATGAAATTTTACTAAAGGGGAACAAATAAATAAATTTATCATAAATTAAAAATAATTTATATAAAATAAATAAATTAAAATCATACAAGGGAATTTATACCCATATACAAGATGATTTTAGTTTCAAAATAGGTTTATAAATAATTTAAATCAAGATATATGTCGGGATTTAAAATATAAGTTTCGGACTAAAAGATTCTAAGACATTAATTGAAATCCATTTTAATAGTTCTAAAATAAACAAAAAAAAAATTATGTACTCATTGAATTAAATTTTAAGAAAATGGTATTTTAACGAGCTACTAAGTTAAAAATAACTTTTATATTCAAAATATTTATCGTTTAATTGAATTTTTATTTAAAGATTTTCATATAAATTTGAATTTTTATTTAAGTTTTTGAGTTCTTGAGATTGTAATAAAATTGTCGTTGAGAATAATAAAATGACAAAATGGCCTTTGAAAATGTATGTCACCAATTAATTTAATTTTTGAAATTATAATGGAAAGTCAAAATCGACATGTAAAATAAATAAAATGATTAAATAATCTTTAAAATTATGAATTATCAATTAAACTAATCGTCAAAATTCGTAATAATAAAACAAAGTAGTCCCATCCCAAATTATAAATATATAATTTTTTTTAAAACCTTTACAATTCACTAGTCAAATACAAACATATTTTTAGGAGAAATATGAAATTAAATATTTTTAATTAAGTTTCTACTTGTCTTATTAGTACAATTTGAAAGACTGAATTGATTAATGATCTATAATTTTAAGAACATACTTTTCATTCTTTTTATTCCATGCATTGTCCATTACAATTTGAAGGAGTAATTTTATTGATGATGTGTAATTTAAGAGAACATTTTTTTCATTTATTAATTTCAAGGACCATTTTGATGAACTATTGCAATTTCAAAGATTAAATAAATGGTTTACTTAAAAACTAAGTAATCTGTATTTTATCCAAATCAAGTAAAATAATAGGTATTATAATTTAGTCAAATATTTAAAAATGAAATCTCTAACATATTTTCTCCTATTAAAGACTCATTACGAAAGTGGATAATATGATCTAGAAAAATTATCATTTGATACTCACATTTTTCTCTTACTTCGATCTTACAACTTTTAATAATAAAATATTACATTTAACTAATAAAAATAAATACAAAACAAAATTTTGAAATAAAATAATAATATCCATGTTTGTTAAATGAAAGTATAAAAGAATGATAGTGTCAAACTATCATCTTCCTTTAATTTACATCAATCATTTTATTATTTAGTATCTTTTAATTTAAAAAACATTTTTTTTTAAATCCCACTGCAAGATTTTTTTTCCCACTTATTGTGTCTAAAAAAATTGTCTTCGATTTTAATCTCATATAGTTAGTATAAATCACGTGATATTCGATCCCTGCCCGCATAGAGCGAAGCTTTAAACACAACATTAATAATTCAAACACAATTTTTTTCAATTACAAGGCATAATATACCAATAGCCACATATCATTCAAGCTAAAAACATAGAAAAAAAAGCATGGAAAAAACACTCAGAAATTGATGCAGTAACATGAAAAATAGAAAACTTCAAAATTCCAACAATAAAAATGTTAAAAGGAAAACCCTTAAAGAAGCGAATTGAAAGAACTTATGAGAGAGTTGGGAGATTTTCCACATAAGAGAAGACTTTCCTAGCTATATATTCAAAAACACCAACTACATATTCAAAGACCCCAATTAGAACGTATGCTTAAAACCCAACTTAACCATCACAAAATTGATAAGTGATTTGAAATTCATATCCCTATTATCTAATGTATTTTAATCACATCTCAACATAAAACTAAATAATTATAGATAAACTTGTAACAATCTAATAGAAGATGACATTAATACGATATTTAAATATAGGTTTAGACATCACAATTCCATAAAACCGATAAATTCCTATGATATATTGCATTTTAACCATATCTCTAGCTGAAATAGAATATCCAACAACACCAATAAATGATATTTGAAACTACACTATTTCTTTGAAATTACAATACGAATAATTCATTACTAGTCTTAATAATCCATTGACAGCAAAACGTATGGTTACAAGATATTCGTACTACCTTTGCCAGTGACAACTAAACAACTCCAATATTCTAAATCTGACAGATTGTCTCACCATAAATATCTCAAAACTGCTTACTCTAGCTTTAATATACTAATCTTCATCTGAACTACTATCTTCAGAAGCTCTTCCCATGTCATCTGATACGTTTTTATCCTGCAGATATGCAAAGTTACGAGTGGAAGGTAACTGTGCAGCATAAAAGCAACTTGTTACAACTTCAAAGGATACTTACAGGCATTTTGTCCCAATCCTTTAGTTTTGAACTTGTCAGCATATAATTATCTCGTAATGGAGCCCAAGCAGGTTGTTGGTCATCTACCTTATCCGTGCCTTCATTGACCTGCATATCAAAAACCAACACAGTTCGATAATTAAGCAAAAGAAAGAACCTATTTCATAAGATAGGTTTGTTACAGTTACTGGGAAAAAAGAGAAATTTTAGAAGGTAGCTAAAATACACATGGTCGTGTAAATCTAAAACATCTTATTCTTCTTATAGGAAACTAGAAGGCACTGGTTTAAAAATACCAAACCAGGTTCAACCAGTTTGACAAGTGTAACCCGACCAGAGAAAATATAAAAGTTCAAAATGGAAGACTAAATAATAATATATTTAATATTAATGGTTAAATCCTCATCCAAATTTGACTAAAATTTTCCCACATTCAGGATTTTGCTGCTAAACTTTAATAAAATAAGAGAGGATAAACTGGAAAAAATGAGATCAAACCAGTCTGACCATTTTTAAATCACTACTCAAAATTATCGAGTTGTTAGCTAAAAAGAGCTACGCAAATACTGACACTAAAAAGAGAATAAGCAGTAACAAATCACCTTTGTGGTGGTGCCAACTGAAGACAATGACGGTTTCCCTAACTCTGAGAAGAAGGCTTGTTTGGTCCGTTTTCGTATCTCTGTACACATTCAATAATGAGAATTATACACACATTACCAACCAAGAAAATAGAACATACAGGAATGAACCGAGAAACAAGAATAATTTACTGTAGTTCTATAATAAGAATAAAAAGGAAATACAGCATCAACCAACTAACCTTTTGCATCCTTATTCCTTGAGGGGTTCAACCCTTTTTGAGCAGTTTGTGCCTTATTTACCTGCAACAGGTGCGAACAAATCTCTGGCTCAATAATGATAGAGATACAAACCATCAAAGAGACACAGGTACAAAAGCTATGAATAAACCAAAATTTGGTTAAATGTTAAGTGAAAACTTACAGCATTGAACAACTTGACCACTGAAAGGAATTCAATTCGATGCATGGTCACAACAAAAGTCCAAATCAATAACAAGAAAATGCAAGTTGTCAAAAAAAATTAGAACAGCTATAGACTTTTATTCAAGAAATTCAACCCATTTACCTCCTTTTGTAGCAACACTTATTAGAAACTTTTCATGTGAGTCCAAGTAAGTAGCAGGTTTGACATGCCCCTTTTCTGCTATCTGTAAAAACCAATAAGATTACGATTAAAACAGGGAAACTTTTGGGTGACAAAAAGTGAGCATACAAATAAATTGTCAACAGTCTTTGGATAACACTCTGTCAACATAAAATTTAAGATTACCATCTGCTTTTCCTTTTTGGCCTCTCCCTTGACCTTGCGTTCTGCTTCCTCTTCTCCAAGTTTTTCTATAACAAGTTTCTTGTGTGCTGACAATATTGGACCCTACAGATAATCCAAGTCTTAAAAAACCTAGTTTCCCAATGTTCTGTAAAATCATAATCTCCTGTAATCAAATAACTTACCAACATTTCATCAGGAACACTCTTCTTCATAACATTCCTAAAAGCCATCTTGAATGCTCTGCATCCTTCAGTGAATTTTGTAATTCCAGGCGGAATTTCATTATCATCTTCTCCTTCATCATCAGAACTGTGATCATTCATATCAGTAGCATTCTTATTCAATTTTTTTGGCACTCCTGCAGCTCCTTCATCTTCAGACTGATCCTCACTTTCCATGTCATCCTCCTCAGTTTTTTTATTGGTGATAGGTGCCAAACGTCTAGTCTCCGAGGCAGCAGTGACAGTGGCCTCATCTTCTTCATCATCAGAGTTATACTCTCGTGCTCTCTTGCGGAAAAGCTTCTTCATTTTTTGGTCTATTTTAACTTTCTTCTGTCCATGTGGTGGTTTCATCACTCTTGCTTTCTTATTTGACTTCTTAGGGCCTTGCCTTTTAACAAACTTCCTCCTACCTCTTCCAGATTCTACCATTGCCATTTCTTCAGCCATGGCCTCTTTTATAATTCAACTCCAACCTATATATGCCATGAGTAAATACCAATAATAAAAAAACTGCACATTCAGCCTCCACCCAAAAATAAAGGGTGCAACACAGGTACCACGCAAGGAATAAATGTGACAATAGTAATAAATAGAAGAAAAACAAAACAAGCATCAATAGCAACCCTAAATAATTCCCAAACCAGTCTGAATTCAAATTCCAAGTCATCACCTTACAAGCAGAACAACCAAAGACAAACCCACATACTCATTTTTCCTTAAACTTGAAAAACGATCAAATAAAAAATCATTCACAATGATAAACCTTTGATTACTGTAGATGGGTTTGCACTTAATCATGAAAAGAAGAGACCTTGAGAATACATTGAAGTTCAATTTTCACAATAAAGAACAAATTAGCGAACAGAATAGAGAGATGGGTCATACCCGAATTGACGATGTCTGTGAGGGAAAAAATTGCAGTGGCCGCCGGAGTGAGAACGTTAGGGCGATGGAACCATATTTAAACCTATTTATTTTCTCTTCGTAAGTTTTAATTTCAAAGATGTTGGCTTGTTATTTATTTATTTATTTTATATCATTTATATTGTTCTAATATCTTAAATTTTCCATCACTAATGTATTCTTTTAGGTTTATCTTCAATGTATTTAAATATATAAGGAAAAATAGATTTATAAATACAGAATAAAAACTCAAAATATATTAAATTTATGTTTCTTTAATTATATATTCAATTACTTATAATAATCATTAGCCTCAGAAAATATATTTAAAAAGAGGTTAAATAATATTTTGAAATATTAAAAATTATGAATGTGTATACAAGCATTACATTGTAATAAATTTTGAAATTCCTCATTTTCGTAATTAGATAAGATTAGAAGAATATATAATTTTGTATCATTTGACACTGTCTGTGACAAATGATAAAACGGGTTTGATTTAGTTCTTTTATTTATTTATAATTATTAGATATTTCCTTGTTAAACTTTTTTTTGCATAATGTTATAGTTTGATAAAAAAAAAATTACTCCGTTTCTTTCGTCAATTTCAATTTATATTGTTCTAATATCTTTAATTTTGAGTACTTGTACACTAAAAATAACATCAAATATTTAATTAAATCTAGAATTTAGATGGCATAATCTCTGTACTAAGTCTACCCATAATTATAATCTGCATTAAATATAATTTAACTTCTAAATTGATTTTTTAAATATTACTTTTAATATCATGTTGTAATTTTGTCACAATATCCTTATTTTTAATACTACTAATTACAATTATTTGTTTATTTTTATCTAAACCTTGTTTGTTTATAATTTTACATGGTTAATATAATTAAATTAATCACACTTACAACCTGCACTTCAGTTCAGTCATTTGTTTTTTCAAATAAAATTCAGAGAAATAAGCGCTTCTCAAAAACATTACAACACATGTTCTAAACAACTCTATCAAGTTTCTTACAATACTTCAGAAATAACTCTGTTGTCACAAAGAGTCTAAATTCCAGATCAAACAAAAACTCTATCTCCATGCTATTCATCTCCTCTGTGCTAACTCCTCCCACTTTGGCAAAATAAGCATTGCTATAGTACCTGTATAAATTGAAAAGTTTGCAAGAATACGTAACATTTTTAACTACTATATAATATTGAACCATTGAAGCAGAGTTATTAGAGTCATGTCACATGCATAATAATGCATAAAGCTTGTTAATGTTGGCAAGTACTCACTTATCATCAAGAAACTTGACAGCTACCATAATGCTTGTGATCAAGAGGCGATGAGCATTGAAGGAAGTGAGGTAACCACCCTTTTTCTGAAAGAACCTTTCCATGTATATCTGTGCAATCACAAAACAAGAAGGGCTGCAATTAGAGTACTTCAAAATGCGTTCCATGTATTGTGTAACACTCATGTTTGGTGCTTTGGACCCATGAAAAATGGTAATAGGATCATTTTTTCCCGTTGAGAGCAACAATTTCTCATTCTTCAAAATGGATCTCTCCCAAATTGAAGACAATTTCAGCAGTGGAGTTTCTGAGACATGGCTCTTTCCTAGTGAAGCACTCAGTTCTAATGATTTAAAGACCTCTGATCTTATCATAGCCATGCCTTGGTGGTGTTTGTTTTCTGTATTTAAGTGCTACACCATCATTAGGCATGCCTTAACCATAGTATTAACAGTTTAATTAGTAGAGAATTAATGTTTGCTTTTGGTTCTTTCTGGCAGAATATTAACAAAAGTTTATTCTTTCCTTTGGGTTTCAGAAATTACACTCCAAAGAATATGTGTATATGTTCCGACAAAAAATGGAACCAATTCCATTTGATTGGATCAATTTGGACACAACACTGTATACTCCAAAATGAATCTTTCATTTTCTTCAAACATCAATAAATTTTAACTATGAAATATATCAATTAAGTTGTAAGACTAATCGGTTCTATTTTAATTTGTTATGCAGTAAGAGATTATGTCTGAATGGACTATAAGAGTCCGATCCAAAAAAATAAACTGTCAGCTCTTTTTTAAGTTTTATTACTTTTTTATTTTTAATTATATATATATATATATATATATATAAATATATATTTAATTTTTTAAATATTTTTTAAGCTTTTAATTAGTTAATTAACACTTCTAATTAAATCAAGTAACGATTTAAAAAAAATACGTGGTCTTAGAAGAAAAACTATTCATAGCTACCTATCCTACTGTTGGAAAATTATGGCAAATTGTTATCCGAATTTAATGTTGCGATTTTCTTTTTAAACTTTAAACAATATTTTTTTAGTTATTTATAAAGTAAGAAATGGTATAGTAAACTTCTTAAACTAATATATGATTTTTATAACATCAATAACATAATAAAATTTTAATATTTATTAAAAAAATTGTGGATACAAATATATTGAGAAATAAAATATTGAATACAAGATTTTTCTTACATTTATCAACTTATATTGAAATTGATCTAAATTCTGCTATATACCATAAATTTTGAGTTTTCATTCTTTAATTTTGTGTGATATTAATTACATGTGCCTTTTATTTTATAAAGCTTGTCAGATCTAGACAGGGATGGAAAAGAAATAAAAAAATAATATTAAAAATAAAAAAATTATCCATAATTTTATATATAAGTATTTGTAGTATTTTTCTTAATATAATTTAAGGTTTTTTTCTATAAGTTTAAAATTATTAAAAGAGAGTTAAATTTATTAAATACTTTTTTGTAATTTATATTTGAATCATCATCATTTTTATTTTATAATTTGGAAACCTGTGATGAAAAAAAATATGGATAGAAAAAAAATCCTGGCAAAATGGATAAGGATGAAGAACACTGAAACACTGTGATTCATTATCAGGAGAAACTCTCACCCACCTTATTCAAATGACTATTATTCCTATTTTTTTCTCAAATTCTTTTCAAAACTCACACATTCTTACCACTAGTACCTAAAACTTTTATTTCATTCTTAAGTGCTTCTTCATTCCCATAATTCTGCTAACTATTGGATGAAAAATGCATCATGCCAAGGGAATGATGAAAGAGACTTGTTGTGTTAACTTTTGTATTATAATTTGTCAGATTTTATAAAAAAAATCATATATGTGAGGTGGGAGATGATGGAGGATAAATGAATGGGATAAAATATATTCTTTTATTAAAAACTAAATTACTATGATATTTTATACTTTTTATTAATTATAAATAAATAAGTATTAATATATTATAAATTATCTATGAATTAATATAATATTACTATTTAATCCGGCATAACAAATATAGGTAAAAGAAATTAATTTTAGGGTAAAAGTTCATACAATCAATTAAGAAAACATTTAAAGCTAATATATAAGTGACTTAGGATTTGTAATATATAAATTAGTAATAAAAAGGTAGGATCATATTTTTAAATTTGAATTTAGTTAAGTAATAAAAAATTATGAAAGTAAAAAAATCAAATTTTAGAAAATTTATTTAAATCTTTATAATAAAGTGACTACAAATAAGAGTTAAAACTTATAAAGTAATTATTAATTACATAAAATAATAAAAATGTAATTGGTCATAGTATTAATGAGTTTGCTACATTAGTAATAAATTAATTAGCTTAGTCAGATTCTAAAATCCAAACAAAACTATAATGTATAAAGCACTCTATCAAGTTTGCAGCTTGTCTCATTTTGAGTTAAATTTAGTTTAGAGTTACATGCCCATAATTTTTATAAAATTCTATTTTTTAAAATAATTTATTTTGATTCTCATGAGTTTATTATTAATATCTATTGATTCCATTTGAAATCTTGTAATTAATTGTTTTATAAATTAAAAAGAATTCTAATTAAATTTTTGGCTTTTATTATTTAATTTGACTTTGACTGTCTGACTTTCACGGTTTATTTTGACTAATTTTAATTATTTAATTTACTAGATTTTACTATTTAATATGTATAAAATATCTAATTTATTCTGTATATTTGCAAATTATCATTAAAATAAATAACTAAATATTAAATTTAATCTTATTATCATTAAAATGTATCTTCAATTGACCGTAAGATTGTGTAATAAGTCAATATTATTTTCTTTTGAAATTTTGTAATTAATTATTTTATAAAATAAAAAAATTTATTGAGAATTAAATTTCTATTTCATGTAATCCACGATAACTCTTTTAAAATTAACATTTCTTTATTTCCAATCACAAAAATATGCTAAAATAAAAAAAAAATGTTCACACTTTTATCTATATAATACATACACTAAAAGATTTATACATTGCTATAAAAAATTAGAAACTACTATGTATAATAAGTTTTTAATATTTATTTGAAAATCATATTAATATGTTTTATAACTGTTTGATTATGTAGAAAGGCCATAGAATTTATACTCTATGATAAAATCATCATTTAAAACTTGTTGAGTATATATAGGCCCCTTATGAAGGAACCTTTTTGTCAAATAGTCATCCATCAAAACCACATTCAACAAACTCAAAGGAGAAGAAAAATGAAGTCCTTTTCTTCTCGATCTCATCCAAGGCTGAAACTTTTTCTCATTTGTATGTTACTTGTATCCCTACTCTTCTTGGTGTTCATAGTTTCAGAGAAGCACAAGAAGATGAACAAAATAGTTGAGGTGGATCGGAAGCCAAGACCACGCCCCACTTGGTTTGACGTCATAGCAAAAGGTTTCAAAAACAAGAAGAAAATGAAGGTAGGTATTGTTAACATTGATGCCAAAGAGGATGGTGATGTGTATGAAGAATTGAAGTCTCTTGAGGCTCAAGTGGAGAGTGTATTTGTAGATTTTGATAGTGTTGATGGGAACTTGACATGGGAGGAGATTTTTCCGGAATGGATTGATGAAAGTGGGAAGAGGGGTGAAGCCAAGTGCCCAAACATTCCAATGCCAAAGCTGGAAAATTTTGAAGATCTGCATGTTGTGGTGGCAAAGGTTCCATGTGGGGTTAGAGATGTGTTTAGGTTGCAGGTGAATTTGGTGGTGGCAAATTTGGCTGTGAGAAGTGGATGGGTCAACAAGATGGAGAGTCATCATAGGAATGTGTATGTTGTGTTTGTTGGGTCTTGTGGTCCCATGGAAGAGATTTTCATGTGTGACAACCTTTTGAGACATGAACAACAATATTGGGTCTATAAACCTGATTTATGGACCCTAAAACAGAAAACACTTATGCCTGTTGGTTCATGTCAAATTGCTTCGCATTATGCTAAACGAGGTACACCTTAATCCTTCTAATATATATTTTTCATCACGAATTTTCCAAACACTATTCTCTTACACTGTGACATATATGATAAATTTCTTCACTTTTATGACAAGATTGTATATAAATGGTTTTGCAGGTAAAGAGGTATGGAGAGATTTCCTTCGTGTTCCAAAGTTAGCCTACGTATCTATACTTCACTCTTCAGAAGCCTATGTTTGTGGTGCAATAGCGCTTGCTCAAAGCATTCTTCAATCAAATACAAATTTTCCAAACGATCTTATCCTCCTGGTTGATAAATCCATTGGTCCCGAATCCATAACTGGTCTAAAAGCTGCAGGGTGGAAGATCAAACGCATCAAACGCATCTTGAACCCCTTTGCCCAAAGGGGTGCATACAACGAGTGGAACTACAGCAAGCTACGAATGTGGCAACTCACCTCGTATGAAAAAATCATCTTCATAGACTCCGACCTCGTACTCCTCAATAACCTCGACCATTTGTTCGTGTACCCTCAGTTGTCAGCAGCACCTAACGAGAAGGTCTTGTTCAACTCGGGCTTGATGGTGATCGAGCCATCGCAATGCATGTTCCAGAAGATGATGAACAAAACCTTCAAGGTTCGTTCCTACAACGGGGGAGACCAAGGTTTTCTGAATGAGATGTTCACGTGGTGGCACCGTTTGCCGGCGAAGGTTAATCAGCTGAAATGTTTTAAAGTGAAGGACGAGAAACATGAAGTCCCTGAGGACGTTTATGCCATACACTACTTGGGTTTGAAGCCATGGATGTGTTATAGGGATTATGATTGCAACTGGGACATGCAGGATCATCATGTTTTTGCAAGTGATTATGCTCACATGAGGTGGTGGCAGGTTTACGATGCTATGCCTAAAGAGTTGCAATCTTACTGTGGACTTACACGGGAAATGAATGAGAGGATCGTGCAGTGGAGAAGGATAGCAAGAAATTCTAGTTTGTCTGATGGCCATTGGAAGATCAAGGTGGAAGATCCCAGAAAGGGTAATTATCATTCAGATTAGAACATGAAAGGTTGGGATTTAACCATTAGTGTGGTTGCTAATGTTGACTTTATAGGCTTGGAACATTTTTCTTCCTTATACTTTGATTCACGTATACCATAATAGCAAAATAAAGTTCACTTTGTTTGTATTTTGAAATAAAGTTCTTCAATTAGAGTAAAAATGAGTATAATCTGTTTAATGTGATATAGACATGGATCACAAATTACAATTTCTAATATATAATGCAACTTGTGTAAGTTGTTTCAAGATGCCCTTAGAATTGCTTATTGATTGATGTTGTCATGCGAATGAAAGTTGATTAAAAAAAGAAAAAAAAAAATACTTTGATAACTATAACAACAACTTAATAACTATATTATAATAATATAATAATTTGATGGATGAGTAAAATAAAGTTCTCATTTTGTATGTCTAAATAAGATTGTTTTGTATAAGCAACTCTACTTAAAAAAAATAATTATTTGTGTGTTAAAGAACAACAAATTGAAGAAAAAAATAATAGATGAATAAAAAATCAGAAAAATGAGAAAAAAAAATCACAAACCCTATCTAAATGTAAAATAAATACAACCATGAAATGAACAAAACTAAAGAGTGTGACGTTACGCTCCAAAATCCGAAATCTGAAAAGGTCGAATCTGAACGTCGGATGACTGGATTTTGATTAATTATTTTTTAATGGAAAATTTAAATTATTTTCTCAAAAGAAAATAAATTTTAATAAATATTAATGTCTATCACAATATATATATATATATATATATATATATATATATATATATATATATATATATATATAATATGAGGTATTTGAAGTTTTAAAAGTATTCTATTAAAATAAAATTAGGTGTAAGTTCCTTAATAATTATGTGATACAGGGTGAATTGCTCTTGTTAGATATGTCCTTAGCTAATTAATTATAGACTAATACTTATATACAAATATTGCAGATATTTTTTTGAAGTGCTTTTTAATAACCTATAATAAGGTGGTGAATGGGTGTTAATATTATATAAAGGATGAGTTTTTTTTTTGTTTTCTTTAGGAAAAAAATCAATTCTTTTAACAGAAAAAATATTTATTATATTTTTTAGTGTTTGCTTAAACTTTAAAAAAATGTAGAAGTAAAAAGTAAGCTTTGAAACAACCTATTTTGAAATTAGCGAAGAAGCCCGTTTTAGATGCTTTTAATTAAAAAAACACTTTTTATAACTATAATCAAACACAAATAATTTATGGTTTTATAGAAATTACTCACTAGTAATCGCTTTTTTTTTTTTCAAAAGCACATTTTTTAACTTAATCAAATCCTAATTGCCTATTCGTTTTTCTTTTAACAGGTCCATCGCAAACTGTCAAAGTGTTTCCTTGCACAATTTTAAGAAAAAAGAAAAGGTAACAGGTAACACTTTAATAATAATTTTTTTTTAATAATATATACATGTCGTTGTTAGTTTATACACCAATATTGAGTTTGGACGGACCAATCCTCAAGTTGAATTGAGACAGAGTTAGATTTATATTTTATTTAATCACATTAAAAATATTTATGGATTACATTGATTTGGATACTTTTATAGTAAAATCAAATCTAAATTAATGGACTATTGTATAAAAATTAGATTTCAGGTGAAGACAAAATGATCAAATATTCATAAGAGAATAACACTAATTTAATTTAAAATTTACAATAAACTTATAGATTTTTTCTTATATATTATTTTTTTATTTTTATTTAATATTGAAATTAGACTCATATTTTGATACCTAATAATTTTTTTATTTTATTAGTGTAAGATAAAAATATTGCTTTATTTTAATCACTAAATATTATATATATATCCGTGTGTGTGATTTTGTGACTTATATATGTCATTATTTTTTTAACTCGAAATATAATAAAAATATATCATAAATATGATCAAATTAATATATTTGATGCTAAATAAAATTATTGGAAGATGAGATTGAATGAAGAAGGAAAGAAAAAAAGACAACAAATTTAATACCAAGTCTAAAATGTATTAAGTGTGACTTCAAAAGATAACAAAATAGGTGAAAACTTTAATAACAAAATGTGTGAAATTGGTATGCAGGACTAAAATAAAGGAGGAATAAAATATTTGTTTATTTTTTTAGGAAACCATTTATAGTTTTAAGGAAATAAAATCTTCAGTACGTTTTCGACTCCCGAATATTAACATGATTATGGTTTCTAATACCTTCATCCTAATCCCTAATAATACAATGATTATTAATAAGAGAAAATAGTAAAGTTATTAATATATTAAAAAATAAAATTATTTTATCCATTTTTATTAATTTGTGTGATTCATGAGTTACTTTAAATTTATCTGTTTGTATGGCGACTTGTTTAACTTTTTGAATTGTTCCTTACAATTGCGTACTGGTCCATAATTTTATTTATTTTGTAATATATATTAATTGAATGAGAGGTATCATATACATCTGCCTTATTATACTAAAAAGCATGTTTTCTTTATGTAATTTTATAATATTTTCTCTCAGAAAAAAAAATTATTATCTAATTATTTCATCAAAATTGAAAGATCTCTATTAAAAATTTAATGATTATTATGCATTTTAATTATGTGATTTAAAGTCTATTAAAATATATAAAAATTAGATGTTGAATATATATATATATATATATATATATATATATATATATATATATATATATATATATATATATATATATATATATATATATATAATTAAAATAGTTTGAATTACTTTTAACTTTTTTATTTCTATAATGATACTTTAAAATCAAAATTTAATTTATTAATGTTAAAAACAATAATACACAAAAAAGTCACGTATGAAGAATGAGACTTTAACTCAAAGGAAATAACATTATATTCAATTACGGCATTGTGTATTAAAAATATTATGGTAATGTGTTTATAGATTTTTTTTATATATATTGTTTGGCTTTTGTATTTATATTTAATTGTACTTAGATTTAGACTCATACTTACACTAATTCAAAGATTTTTTTTTTTTTAAGTTAAAATCTCTTTCACATTCGTATATTTTTCATAATTAAAGTATTTTTTAAATATGATTATGGTTACTGCATGCTGGGTTAGTCTAGTTTAATTTTTTAATTTTTGATCGGATCTTACCTTCTTAATTCTGATTATTTATTCTTTTTTTTCTGTTCAATCTTTAATTTTGAAAGGGTTTTTATGTTCTGACGCCCAAGTTAGTTAACGATATAATTAACATAAAATATTTTGGATTAGAGTAACACTACCTTATATATTATATTATATTCTTATTTATAGACTTTTAAATGAGTTTCTTAGTGAATGGGTCATAGACCTAAATTATCAAGAGTCTTTTGTCTGCTTTTTTTTGTTTTGTTTGCTCTACGTGATAATCTTCACCTGTCTGTTGTCAGTAACACATAATCAATAAGGTTTCTTGTATCTGTTGAGATGTTAAGACATCGGTAGACCTCTAAGACTATATCGTTTTAGTAATTACAGAAAAATTAATTGATCAACTTAATAATACAATTATGGATTGAATTGGTCGGCTAGTCAACCTTATAGTACAACCACTCCACAAAGAATCCTTACTTATTATCAGGAGTCAATCACCAAAACAAACTTCATTCTAATACCATTTATTTGAGAAAGTTAATAGTAACTTCATTTTAATACAATTTATTTGAGAAAGTTAATAATAAAAACACTATGAATATCTTGTAATAATACTCAAAACTCTTCACCCTTATTTTAGATGTTTTAATTAATTAAATTTGTATTAAAAATTTAAATATTTTCATATATTTTTAAAATTTGTATATTTATCTTTATTTAAACAAGTCATTATAATTATTAATTAATTTAAATTTTTTATTTATTTTCAGAAATTTTGAATTTTAACTTTTCAATTTAATGTTACATGTTTTTTTTTTATATATTTCTTTTATACAATATCATGCAATAAAATTTAGTTACTTCAATTAGTAATGTTTTAATTTAAATTATATAAAAATTAAAAGTCAATTCAATAAATATTAAAAACAGTACAATAATTAATTACTTTTATAAAATTAAAATATATAACAATAATAAAATGTTTTAAAATTAAAAAAAACAATAGCAAAAAAAAAATCAAATGAACTACATGCTAAAAATTAGTTTTATAGTTAATAGCTTATAATTTAGAAATTTGTATAGCTTATATGTTAAAGATTTCTAAAATGATTTAATCGTGATACCTTATCTAAACCTTGTTAATTGGATACTTTATCCAGTCCTTTTAATTCAACGCAGATCTTTCATCTGAAATAGCTGAGAAAGAAAGACACTTCAACGTAAATCATCAAACGGCACCAGCAAAAGCCACGTGAATCCACACGTGTCACGCAAAAGCAAGGCCCTTTCTTATTTGGGTGCGCTTGAACAAGAGCAGTGAGGAAGAAGAACGGTTTTGGGTGATGATGGCGGAGCAACACCGTAAGAGAACGCTGGATTCAGGGTGGGTCGCAGCAAGGTCCACTGAGGTGCATTTCACCGGAACTCAGCTCACCACTACTCACCCTCCAACTGGCTCCACTTCACCATGGATGGAAGCTCTCGTTCCATCAACGTAATCACACAACTTTATCACCATTTCTCTTATTTTACTTTCATACAATGTTTACTTGATTCCACACAATGTCGCATCATAATAATAACAGTGTTCTGGCGACCTTGGTGAAGAACAAAGTAGTGCCCGATCCTTTTTATGGACTGCAAAATGAGCACATCATTGACATTGCTGATTCTGGAAGAGACTATTACACCTTCTGGTTCTTTACAACCTTTAACTGCAAACTTGTACGTGTTCTGATTGCCCTCTCCTACATTTTACAGATTTGGATTTTCAAGTGGTAGCCTTTGATTTTAATTTCATGTTTCTTATACTGATATTTTGTGGTTTCAAGTTTTTGAAATTAGTTTTCCAAACATAGAGACCAGTATACAGTGTGTAAGGTCTTAAATTGTGGGCTCACAGTTGTGGTTTAGTTATGATCTTGGATATTTCTAAAGTTTGTTGACAAATGTGGGTGATGTAGCTTCAAGTTGCAGCTGTGGAGAGTCCGTTTTTAAAACCTTTTAGGATCTCAACAATAATCTTCTTTTGAATATAAGATGGTGGTTTCTTGTTTTGATGGAAGGGGCATCACTAATTACTTGATCCCTTTGCATTTGCAGTCAAGCAATGAGCACTGTGATCTGAACTTTCGTGGAATCAATTACTCTGCTGATGTGTATTTGAATGGCCACGAAATCATCCTACCAAAAGGGATGTTTCGAAGGCATTCCATTGATGTCACCGATATTGTTCATGCTGATGGCACAAACCTGCTTGCTGTTCTTGTTCATCCTCCAGATCATCCAGGGAGAATTCCTCCCAATGGGGGACAAGGCGGTGATCATGAGGTTGGAAATCAAATTCACACTTCTGATCAATTAATTTTATCCTTTTCAACTATTTAACCTTTTTGTTACATGAAACCTTTAAATATCAATTTCAAGTGTTTCATAATTTCTGGAATCAGTTAGGACTTCAGTGAAAGAGGAAGAGGAACAATGCTTGTTGTTGCGTACTGGATATCTAATTAATTTTTTCCGGGTTATTTTGTAGATAGGAAAGGATGTAGCCACGCAGTATGTTGAAGGTTGGGATTGGATGGCTCCCATAAGGTGACATTGCTAATACTTGTATAAATGTATTGATGTGTGTACATTGGCTTTCTGATCTAAAAATAACTTATTTACTTTTCTATGTTTTTTGAACTAAAATATGTAATTCTTTTTCTACAGCATTTTTATCATTAGCTATTGACTGTTCAAAGTTTGGAGAGTTGGAAGTAAGAGAAGCCATGTAAAGCAAATTGCATCTATAACTAATGCTAGTGTTTAATATGATTGCAGAGATAGGAATACTGGAATATGGGATGAGGTTTCTATTTCTGTTACTGGGGTGAGTAGCATTAATTGTTTAAGTACATCCCAAATTCTTCACTACTGTGTTTTTCAATCACTTTAGGATTTGCCGCCGAGACCAATTATGGAGGCCCTTTCGTTTTCCTTCTTGATTCTTGTGTTTATTGCATTTTTGTTCCTAACTAAATTTATTTTTGTAGTTCATAGTAAATATTGATGAACTTAAATCCAAGCATACGCTGGCTTCATGGAATATAGTCTGGGGAGTCATCGAGATGTTTGGAAAACTAAACTAGGATATGTCAGAGGCATGAGCCAGACATAGAATTGCTATGCTCATTTTAGCTTTAAGTGCAGTCCACACTATCAAACCCGATTAAATATTCTAAAGTGTTGATTGTCTTTTATAGATGGTGATGCTTCTAGTTGTTCCTTGGTGGGATAATGCTAATGTCTGTATCTGGTGCAGCCAGTAAAAATAATTGATCCGCACCTGGTTTCAACATTTTCTGATGACTATAAGAAGGCATATCTACATACAACGATTGAGTTGCAAAACAGGAGCTCCTGGACTGCTGAGTGTTCTTTGAATGTCCAAGTGACAATAGAACCCGAGGATAGCATTTTCTTAGTAGAGCATCTTAAATCTCAAAATCTTTCGATACCTGCAAACTCACGGGTGCAATATACATTTCCTGAGGTCAGTGATTGCATTCATTTTACTTGTGACAAAAGTTTGATTCATTTTGCGTACACCTTGTACATGTGAAGAACTTAATTATTAATTAAAGACACCATTATCAATGATTTTGGTTATTTTAAGAAATTTGGTCAATTTCATGTCCTTTATTCTCTTGGTTCTTGGACTATCCAAGGTGTATGTTTGTATATGTTTGTATATGGCTTACCTCATGTGTTTGTTTTATATTAGTTTGTCTAACTTTTAGTTAGCTCTAATTTACTGTAATTATAATTGAAGTGTACTATCATTTCTTTAGTCTGTACTGTAACCAGACAATCTTTATTTCCTTACCTATCAATCGGACAAAGGTTCAGATATGATTGGAGAAATTTGATAAATATATATTACAAATTGTCAAGACATTGACATCCATAATTTGTAAGTTATTACTTGATATCTTTCTTTACTGTTTATGCTTGATATGTATGATCTGAAGTAACAAAGCTGATGGCAAAACATTTAAATAAGCCAACTGATCACAAAGTAGCCAATTATCATATGGACACCCTGTCCCCTTTTTTACATTGAATATTTGCAATCCTGTATAGATAAAACAATAAAGCATATAGAAAAATTTAAACCAACCCAAGTCATCATAGGGACAACACTTTTTTTTTCATTCCACACATGCAAGCCTAAATAGATAGCATTTTCATGTATCCTCTTACAACTGATCCTGGGTTTTAGTTTCAATGCTTCTTTTCAAGTGCTAATGATCCAAATTAACAGCTTATCTTCTACAAGCCCAATTTATGGTGGCCGAATGGAATGGGAAAGCAATCTTTGTATAATGTTGTTATTAACATTGATGTTAAAGGATTTGGTGAATCTGATTCATGGAGCCATCACTTTGGATTCCGCAAAATTGAGAGCCATATTGATGATGCTACTGGTGGAAGGTAAGGTGATTTCTCAAATTTCTTCAATGTTATATTTATCTACCTATTACTTGGTAGAATTGATTCATTTTTTAAATTGTTTCTGTACATGTTTTGTTGTGTACGTATAATTTTACAGATTATTTAAAGTCAATGGAGAACCGATTTTTATTCGAGGGGGTAACTGGATATTGTCAGATGGACTATTGCGGTTTTCTAAGAAGCGGTATAGTACAGATATTAAATTCCATGCAGATATGAATTTTAACATGATTCGATGCTGGGGAGGTGGGCTGGCTGAAAGACCGGAGTTTTATCATTACTGTGATTATTATGGCCTTCTGGTAAGCTAAAGTACCAGATCCTTACTTTTGCTTATATATGCATGTCATCAAAGTTAAGATTCAAATTGCAAGGCCACTTTGGAAGTGTAGAAAGAAATGGTTTACATTAATGTGATAAAATCCCCTCAATGTGTCTATGCACAGCTGAGTAACATATATGCATGTATGGTTTGTTATGTTCTCTCACTTCAGTGAGTACTTTCATGTGGATCTAGCAGTTTGTATTAATTTGAATGGCTCAAACACCCTGCTAAGGGCAGCTTTTTTAGTTCATCTCGTTATTTAATACTTTTTATTATTCTCTAATTTTTGAGTCTTATGTTGTGTAAGTGGAGATTTGATTCTAATCTTCTTTTTCTAAAACCCATTATTTTGTTTGGGTTTCTTGATAGTGATTTTAATTGAATGGTTGCTATGCGGTGATTATGATGTTGGTATACCTAGATAGTGTTTCTGAAATGTAGACTTTTAGTGGTACTCCTGCTACAGCTGACCAGATGGTCACTGATGATTTATCTGGTTTGAAGCTTAGACAGTTTTACCATATAATCCTTGGTCCTGTTCAATATCTTGTGTTCTTTATGTTTATACTACACTAGTGGCAGTATTGGCTTAGAAAATTTATCTAGCTGCTGGCTGATTTTTGTAGGTATGGCAAGAGTTTTGGATAACTGGGGATGTTGATGGACGTGGTGACCCAGTATCTAATCCAGATGGTCCTCTGGACCATGATCTTTTCTTGTTTTGTGCACGAGACACAGTTAAGCTTCTAAGAAATCATCCTAGTCTTGCCCTGTGGGTGGGGGGGAATGAGCAAATTCCACCAGCTGATATAAACGCTGCTCTAAAATATGATCTAAGGCTTCATCCTTATTTTGAAATTAAGAATGAAAACAGCAAACCTTTAGGAGACATGTCCCCAACACCGTCAGATCCTAGTCAGTATCTTGATGGCACACGCATTTACATACAAGGTTCAATGTGGGATGGGTTTGCTGATGGGATGGGGAACTTCACTGATGGTCCTTATGAAATTCAAAATCCTGAAGATTTCTTCAAGGATTCCTTCTATAAGTATGGATTCAATCCAGAGGTTGGTTCTGTGGGAATGCCAGTTGCAGCTACCATACGAGCAACAATGCCTTCAGAAGGTTGGCAGATACCATTGTTTAAGAAACTTCCCAATGGTTATGTTGAAGAAGTTCCAAATGCCATATGGGAATACCATAAATATATTCCTTACTCAAAACCAACCAAGGTTCATGATCAGATTCAACTTTATGGTGATGCAAAAGATCTTGATGATTTTTGTTTGAAGGTAAGAAGAGAGTAAAAACCTTTCATCCTGTTGGCGGCCATTAGTGATGAATATTTCCTCGTCCTATTTTTCTTGATCTTTTCGCTAAAGTTGATGTTTAATTTAGATGCTATAATCTCCTCAGGCTCAACTTGTTAACTACATACAATACAGAGCTCTTCTGGAGGGATGGACTTCTCGCATGTGGACTAAATACACAGGTCTGTTGATATGGAAGACACAAAATCCTTGGACTGGTCTGAGAGGTCAATTTTACGACCATCTACTTGATCAAACAGCAGGTTTCTATGGTTGTCGGTGTGCTGCAGAACCAATTCATGTACAGCTTAATCTTGCTACATATTTGATAGAGGTGAGTATCGAAACGAAGTTCTAGTTCTATGAGTAGGTCTTGAAAATAGTGATGTTATTTTACCGATTTGATGAATATTTCTTTTTGCTTACAAGTTAAAATTGAGATAGGAAGACAAAAGTGGCAAGTTAAAAAAGATTTGAAGGGTAAAGAAATTGTGAAAATTGTTTGATCTACAATTTTCTTTGCAATTTATGCATGGTAATTCTTTAAAGGATGGGCATTTTCTTTATCTTCCTCCACAAAACAGGTCGTTAATACTACATCAGAAGAGTTGTCTAATGTTGCCATTGAAGCTTCAGTGTGGGATCTTAAAGGAACACGCCCGTACTACAGCCTTAATGAAAATCTCTCTTTGCTGCCAAAAAAAGTTGCCCCTATTGTTGAGATGAAGTATCCAAAGTCAAAAGATCCAAAGCCTGTCTACTTTCTTCTTCTCAAACTCTATAAGATGTCAGATAACAGTGTTATATCCAGAAACTTTTACTGGCTGCACCTTTCTGGTGGAGATTACAAGTTATTGGAGCCATATAGGGAGAAGAAAATACCTCTCAAGATAACATCGAAGGTTTCAATTGAAGAGTCCATTTATAATATTCAAATGCATGTGACAAACTCATCTGAAATTCCAGAGTCAAGAAGTTCAACAGTTAGGCCAAGTGATGGTTTTTATGGCACACACGGTTTGAAAGTTACAGAGATAAATGGATCTGATGTAGGCGTTGCTTTCTTTCTCCAAATTTCTGTTTATACTTCAAAGAAGGACTACAAGGAAGGGGAAGACACCAGAATTCTTCCCGTTCATTACTCTGATTATTTTTCACTAGTTCCAGGAGAGACCATGCCTGTAAATATATCTTTTGAGGCCCCCCAGGGTGTCACTCCTCGAGTAATTCTTCATGGCTGGAATTACGATGGAGGTGAACTCATTTATGAAGTCGTATAACAATCACCTAAAATTATCAGGGTCTGTGCTGGTGTATCTTGCCATTAATAAATGCATCAGAAAGAGAGACCTTCATGATTTTCAATTTTATTTGTTGGTTTACTATACCTTAAGAGGCTAATATATCCGATGGTAAACCTCCGCAATAAAAATAAAAGAGTAATGCACGCGTGATTACAAGTCCCCCTCGTAGTTACGTTACATATTTTATTCTTATAAAGATTGGACAGCAACTTTGGAATGGCCTAAAAGTGGCAAGTAATTCAATCTTGTTATGAAGGGTGAGAAAAAAAATCCAATTGTCAAATCAAATGCATAATTGTCCAAATCCATGTCTTTGGATTCTAACTCCAATCCATTTAATTTAATTGGATATTGATTAGATAATGCATTGGATTTTAACAATCGAAAACTAATATGCGTCTATGTCATTTGAAGTTATCAAATCTTAGGTTGGGTCAAATTCGAGGAAGGAAGGTAAAGCTATGTTAGTTTGGGATACAATCAAGGAAGGTAAAGCTATGTTAGTTTGGGATACAATCAAGTTAAGTCGGAGTTAGTCCTCATTTAGTCAAGTTAGAACGAATTCACGGGTCTACCCACGTTTAATTGGAGTAGGACTAGGCTTGACTTGGGCGTATCCCGATCAACGTCATTAGACCTAGGCTGAGTAAGACTAGTTTGAGTCAAACCCAAGTCAAGCTGAGTTAACTCGGGATCTAGGTTAAGTCACTTCATTTCAAGTTAGGGCGAACCGACTCTCTATCCAAGTCAAGTAAGGTCATTTTGGTTTCTGTCAAGTCGAGTCGAAGTAGGACTATATTCAACTAAATTGGGTTAGGCCTATGTCGAGGTCGGGCTGGATCCAGATGAGATTGAGATAGATTGGGTTAGGTCTGAACAAGTTGAGTTGGAAACTTGTTAGATTGAGAGACTAGGCCTACATCAGGTTGGGGTCATGTCAAATTGAGTTTGATTGATCCTATGCCATGTTAAGTCAAGTTAAACCAGGCCTAGGTTGACCTGAGTTAGGATAGGACCAAGTTCAATTGAGTTGGGTTAGACCCAAATCAGGCCGATTCCCGTTAAATGGGCCAAGGTCTAGTTAGACCTAAGAAAACAAAGATGAATTGGGTCAAGTTGATCCAAGTTGAGCTAGACTGGACATCAAGTTCGAATCCTGTCAAGCTAGAATTGGGTCGAAAGAGACTATCCAGGTTGAGATCAAATCAAGTTAGTTGAGATCAAATCAAGTTAGATTCATGTTTACTCAATACATAGTGTTTATATCAAGTCAAAGTCATATTAAACTAAATTAAATTGATTCCATGTTTGATCAATTGAATCTAATCTTAAAAAAATAAATTTAATCTAAAATTAATTTTATCAAGTTAAAATAAATCTAACTTCTAGATCTAGTGAATTGATTGTGACTTGATTTTGAAAAATCTAATCATAATCAACATCTAACCTTATTCTAACTTTAACAAGAGAAAAATAGCATATGCTTCCGTATAAATAGGCATTTCAAATTTTGTTTTAATTCATCTACAAATTTCATCCCATATATAAATAAACGAATTTTATTATATCTTCTTATTAAAAGATGTCGACAATATATAAAATATAGCTGTAGTAAATTATAAAAATAAAAATAATTATCTTGAAAATATATCTGTCTACTAACTATAAAAAAACATTAATTAAATTTTAAGTTTTATGAGACTTGTATAATATTAAAAATTATAAAAATTAGCATATGACATAATACAAAAATCAATTAAAATCGCATAAAATAGAGATGACCTTTTATATTTTGAAAAAAAAAAATGGTGTTAATGTATAAGTAAACTTTTTATGATTTGGAAATTTGAAATAAATCTTTAAAATGATATTTAGTCTAAATTACTAAAGTCAATTACTTATTACTTTTTTCCGCTATTAATAAATCACTTACTCAGTAACGTGTGGAACATGAGATTACTGCTGTAAAAAGGCATGTTATTGTTTCAAATAACATGCAAAGCATTATTAATCGCACCTTATTTCTTTGCTTTCTTCTACATTTATTTAGGTCTTATTTGAGATTACTTAGTTGCAAGAAAATCAAATTTTCCGGCAGTAATAATATTATTTCACCTTAATATAGTAAATAATATTTACCATGATATTTACACAAGTTTAGGGTTTAGAATTTTTTTAATTAGGTTTACTGAAAAAAAAAAGTCTTAATTTTTTGTAGACAAATAAAAGTGACATGATATATCTCCACATTCATTTTTTTTAATTATATTTTCATCTTATTTGTCTCATTATTTACCATTTTGTTCGAAATAGTGTCCTCGGCGCCGCCATTAGCATCACCGTTTTCCCTTTCATGGATGAAATCCAGATGGAAGTTCAACGCTCATCTCCCTTCATGGCTGGATTCTCTGAATATACCCTTCACCATGAAGGCACCAACTTTTCAAAACCCATTTCCTACAACCTCAAAATCTGTCCTCAACCATGCAGACTTGAGCTCTCTTCTCGCGCTTTGCGGCAGAGATGGAAACCTTAATCTTGGTTCTTCCATCCATGCCCGTATCATCAAGCAACCTCCATTTTACGATTATGATGGCTCCCCCCGCAATGCCCTTTTTGTTTGGAACTCTCTCCTTTGCATGTATTCAAAATGTGGTCAACTGCAGGATGCCGTTAAGCTGTTTGATCATATGCCTGTGAAAGATACCGTGTCATGGAATACAATGATTTCTGGGTTTTTAAGGAACAGGGATCTTGACACGGGTTTTAGGTTCTTTAAGCAAATGAGTGAGTCGAGGACAGTGTGTTCTCGATTTGACAAAGCAACACTGACCACAATGTTGTCAGCTTGTGATGGACTGGAGTTCTCTAGTGTGAACAAAATGGTCCATGGTTTGGTTTTTGTTGGTGGGTTTGAGAGGGAAGTTACAGTAGGGAATGCACTTATAACATCATATTTTAAATGTGGTTGTTTTAGTGAAGGTAAGCAGGTTTTTAATGAGATGCTTGAGAGGAATGTTGTAACATGGACGGCAGTGATCTCTGGCCTCGCAAAAAATGAATTTTATGAGGATGGTTTGAGATTGTTCAATCAAATGCGTTGCGGGTCAGTCAGTCCTAATTCTTTGACATATTTGAGTGCACTCCTGGCCTGTTCAGGTTTACAGGCATTATTGGATGGCCGTAAAATACATGCTATACTATGGAAATTGGGAATGCAGTCGGATTTATGCATTGAAAGTGCTTTGATGGATTTGTATTCTAAGTGTGGAAGTTTAGAAGCAGCATGGCAGATTTTTGAGTTCGCTGAGGAACTTGATGAGGTTTCCTTGACTGTAATACTTGTAGCTTTTACGCAAAATGGGCTTGAGGAGGAAGCTATCCAGATATTTATGAGAATGGTAAAATTGGGAATTGAAGTTGATCCTAACATGGTTTCTGCCATTCTCGGGGTATTTGCTCTTGGTACTTCTTTGACTTTCGGTAAGCAGATTCACTCTTTAATTATAAAAAAGAACTTCAGTCAAAATCTGTTTGTTAGTAACGGACTCATAAACATGTACTCCAAGTGTGGAGATTTGTACGACTCACTGCAAGTCTTTCGTGAGATGACTCAAAAGAATTCAGTTTCCTGGAACTCTGTGATTGCAGCTTATGCTCGCTACGGGGATGGTTTCAGAGCGCTTCAATTTTACGATGCTATGAGAGTGGACGGTATAGCACCAACAGATGTTACATTTTTGTCATTGCTTCATGCATGCAGTCATGCAGGCTTAGTTGAAAAGGGCATGGAGTTTCTGGAATCTATGACTAGAGATCATGGGTTAAGTCCACGGTCCGAACATTATGCCTGTGTTGTTGACATGTTGGGGAGGGCTGGACTTCTTAAAGAAGCTAAAAAATTTATTGAGGGATTGCCTGAGAATCCTGGTGCCCTGGTTTGGCAAGCATTGCTTGGTGCTTGTAGCATACATGGTGATTCTGAAATGGGTAAATATGCTGCTGATCAACTATACTTGGCTACACCAGATAGCCCAGCTCCTTATGTATTGATGGCCAACATTTATTCTAGTGAAGGGAAATGGAAAGAGAGAGCACGTGCCATTAAGAGAATGAAAGAGATGGGCGTAGCTAAAGAAGTGGGTATTAGTTGGATAGAAATCGAAAAGAAAGTACATAGCTTCGTAGTAGGGGATAAAATGCATCCTCAGGCTGATAGTATATTCTGGCTCTTGTCCGTGTTATTGGAACATCTGAAAGATGAAGGTTATGTTCCTGATAAAAGGTGTATTCTCTATTACTTGGATCAGGATAAAATGGATTAGTCTATTGAGGACCCTATTGAGTTTAGTCAGAAAACTAGCTATCCTAGAGCTTTGTTTGGATTTTGTGGATCAGGGATGTGATATTTGAGGTTGCAATTCACTGTTTAATTAAATTGATCATTGACTGTTACAAGCATGCTGTTTAGAACAATTATTTCAGAGAAATATTCATTTTTTTTTTATGAAAGGGTGTTAAAAAAATTATCATTACAATAAACTATAACACTATTTTTCAGATCACAATAAACTACCTTAAACCGCACTAAATGTTGAAGAGGTTTGAACTCCAGGCTACGTTTTGCTGTCTTCTTATTTCACAATTTTCCCTGTCTCCATGACTCCTTGTACGTACCTTTTTTTTTTAATCGAAATAAAAACTAAGAAAACCTATGGGCATATTCTGTCTACAAAGTTTAATTTATAATAGTTAAGAAATAAAAGGAAAGAAAACCAGAAAGAGTAAGTGCAATTGGAACCATTGTTTTGTTGTGACCACAAATAGAGTAGCGAAAATGAACAGCGCGAGCTTTATAAGGATCCCAACGTCCCTGGTGTTTGGAAATGGCGGTTTTCCAGCGTCTGCGAAGAAGAAGGCAAGAGCGAGTTGCAGTCGCAGAGACGATGACGGCCCTCTGTCCTCCGCTTCGGCTTACGCCGTGCTTGGGCTGGAACCTCCCTGCTCCGCCGCCGATATGAAAGCCGCTTTTCGAGCCAAAGTACCGCCAATATTCCATTCCCTCATTCCAATTTCGCTAGTCATTGATGTTTGTCTCTCACTTTCTCTTTCTCTGAAAGGTGAAGCAGTTCCATCCAGACCTCAACAGACACTCTAATACAACACACTCTGATGCTATGATTCGCCGCGTAATTGAAGCGTACCGGATACTATGCAACTGCACCCCTTCTCAATTAATTGAAAGGTAGTGATGGTATTTTAGTCTTTTCTTTAACATTTCTGTTCTTGAATTTCGAAACCTGTCACCCTCTTGTTTTCTGTTTTTTCATTCGGAGTTTCGTTTTCAGTGAATGCTTAGACCCCTTTGACACGCCAGAGTGTGAAGCTTTTGATCTTTTTGTTAACCAGCTGCTTTGTGTCGGCAAAGGTAAGGGACATGCCCTCAGGTTTTACTTTGTGCTCTTCTGTTCTTGGGTTCTTATGCTGGAGAACAGTGATGACCCTACAAATTTGCTTTGATCAATATATATTTACTTTTCCATTTCATTTACAAAATTAAATTTTCTGTAGCGTGTTCAAGTTCCTGTGTGGAAAGAGCCCCTCATGCTTTTACATATGCCTCTTCAACTGGAACAGCACGTGCATCTTCTCAAGGTTTGCTTACCTGTAATTCAGTTTACATAATTTTGAGCAAGGCATATGCCAAAGAATGACATATGTTTCACCTAGTTTTAGATTTTTGTGTAAATATCATTTTATTCATAGTTCTAATTGCATTGCCACCATCAATAACTATTTAAGGTCATGGGGATGATTACCCAGTTCAATGTGCTGTTGGACAATGCCCTAGAAATTGCATTCACTACGTAACCCCATCACAAAGAATTCTCTTGGAGGAGCTACTTGACAGGTAACCTTAATCATCCTCCAAAACTTATCTGATAAGATGCGGGATTTCATATTGTTGATGTAATATTTCTCACATAAAATTAGAAGGATACAAGTCTTGTTTTTCCATCAATCTTCCTTAGTAGATAAAATGCCATAATTCCTGTGGCAAATTTTTGCAAATTCATCAGAGGATCTGGAGTTTCATTATATTCCATTAATTTCTTGTTTCCATTTGGTTGATGTTGCAGTATACTGGAAGCACCCTATGATACATCAGCTGAGGCAGACTTGCTGTATTCACTTATAAATAAAGCTAAGTTTGAGAATAACCGATATCAAAAACCACAGAGGCAACCCAAAGCTTCAAGCCAAAATGTGGATTGGTTTTAAACATTTGGATAGCAACTCTGTCCATATACAGTCCCCAACCAATAAGACTGAGATTGTTATGTCATGGGTTACAAGACAGTGCCAATGGCCAGATATCAGATTCTTATAGAAGGCTTATACCTCGTCTGAAACATATTAGAAGAATATTACTGAGTTGCAATGCAAGATGTCCATTTTCATGTGTAAAACTAGTTTATCTAACCAGAGAGACAGATTAAAAGTCTCGATGGCTAAAAATGTAGAATTAAAGAGAAATGATAAGAAACACGTTCTGAGTTTATCAATAGGAAAAAGGAGTGATTTTTATTTGACAGATTTTTTAGAAACTAGTTTTTAGATTGCACTTGATTAGTCCTCTTTTTACTTTTTACAATATTTTATAATTTTTTTATTTCATTATTATGTTGCTTATTCAAAATCCATAGTTTACTTATATTACATATATATTTTTTAGAGTAACACTTTAGTCATTTTAACAAGGATCACCATTCAATTTGATGTGATGTAAAAAATAAATTTAGTCTTATTGGCAATTTTAATTGCAACAATGTCCAATTAATTTAGTTTGTTTTTGAAATTGACAACGATTATTAGTTTACAAATTTGATGATTACTAATTAATTTGAGTCATGGAAATATTGAAGTTAAAGCATAAAAAATAGTAATTTTAGTTAGATGTTCTGAGATTGTACACCCACAAAGAGTGAGAGAGAGAGAGTTTTGTAAGAGTTTTTTGTGAGGACATTCTCTTTTCCCAGAATTCAGATCCACAATAAAGTTATCACATGGATGAATATGCTTTCCCTAAGGTTTATACTTTACCATCATCACTCATCATATTATTCAAATATCTATGTCCATTACCTGTCAAAACAGTAGACAATGCCCCTTTTTCATATTCTAATAATTCTAGTTTTCTGCAACCAGAATTTTAATTAGTGTAACAAATATCGCACATCATCTATCTAAATAACTAAAATATCTCAATTACACTGATAAAAATCTATTCTTTCCAAATCCAAAACTCAAAATGTAGCTCCAAAGTAGAGCATGGCTCAATGATGTAATTGTTTTTACGAGTGACACCCTTCAAAGATTTTGAAAATGTAAAACAATAAAAATAAATAAAATACAACATGTAGGCTTTAGCTACGCATGGTGCAGGCTTAAGCTTCTTGACTAATACAATGTATGAGCAGCAGAGTATTATCTGCAAGTGTGAACATTAGCTAGTAATATCCAATGCTCACTTTCACCAACCATGAGGTCCATGACCGAGCCTATATATAATTGGCTCCATAGATGTGAGCATCATCATAGTTCATCATGGTGATCATGTCCATGACCATGACTATGATGGTGGTGGTGATCATGACCACTGCTTTTTGCTTCATCAAGCATCTTCTGTATGTGCTCTGGGATGGACTCTTGCTCAACTTTCCTGACAGACTTTGGTAAAGACAACACAAACTCAAAAATTTTGTCAGCTATCTCCACTGCTGCGTCCTCCTAGTTTTAACAACAAAAGGAAAAAACATTGACATTAGATGGTAAAATGATAAATTTATGTGATATGGAAAAATAGATAAATAGTATGAGTGGACAGAATATGAAAATAACCCGGAAAGATTTCTTAATTGTTGCATCTTCAGGCTAAACCAAAAAATAGTTCACTGACTCAACAATATATTTCTTTCTGATCCCTCAGATCTCCTACTTTCACATTCTCTTCCCAGAGGAACCAAGATCATTCCTTCTTGAAATGAGGATTAATCTACTAAGGGGAAATGATTGCATAGTTCTTATACTTTTTTTTTTATATATAGAAAATCTCAACGAGACAAGGAATGGTTGTATTCAATTTGACGCAGATTTATACATGGAAGAGGCTTGCAAAACCAGACTAGCTAAGTTAGAGAATAAGGTTCATGCTTCACACCAAATTAGTATCAAACCTTACAAAGGAACTACTTTAGCTACTGCGTTTGGCTTATTACAGAGACCATAACCGCATGCTTTGCACCAGGATCAGAAAAACCCACAAAAACTGGCCATGCAAAAAACAACACAAGCCAGCTCAAATTTATGCATAGCCAATAGCTTCATCACTAGGTGTACTAACAAGTTGAAAAGTTTACATCTATATTCGATGACAACTTGTATATATAAAAAAGCTCCTTCAAAATACAGGACTAGGAGTCTTCAAGAAAGTTTAGGTCAACATAATATAGCATCAGAGCATAGTCACATCTCACAGCAACACGAAACCTAATACTGAAAATTACTTGGCAACTGGTCAAGGCTTACCAACAATATTAGTAACCAACTCATGAACTAGAGAGAAGATGACAACTTCAGAATCCATAAATCACTAGTTTAATTTAAAGCGTAAACCACCCCAGTTTAAATTTCATCCCATCATCCATTTCAAGACAACAAAAATCAAAGCAAAAACAAATCTTGATCTCACCTGAGCCCAGCGGCCTCCAGAATGTGTAAGAAAACTGGCCTGTGGAAGCACTTTGGCAACCCGGTCACCCTCCTGACTCCATTCCTGAGACCAACCAGCAGACCACAGCACCTGCATTGGCATACCTTTCAATCTCTCACCCCACTCTGCCAAGTCAAAGCTGGAATTCACCCTCTTCCCCACATTCACAACCGCGCTCCTCCCATCCCTTCCCTTCAACAACATCCTCAACGCATCCGAATCCGCCACATCAACCCTCTTGGAACAGCACAAACCCACCACCTTAGCATACACAAAAGAAACCCCCAACACCACTTCCCTCACCACAGGCACCTCCAGCACCCAAAGGGGAAAAGCCCCATACGACGCCGCATCGATAAGCGTCACGCTCTTCACCAACTCAGCCCTCTCAGAAACAAAACCAGCACTCATCCCCAACGCGGAATCGTGCAGAACCAAGTGAACAGGTGCAAGCCCCATCGAGTCGATAACTTCCCCCAACACTTTCCCCATCTCTTGTGGACCCAAATCAACGGGCTTTCTCACTTTTCTCTTCGACATACGCGCCAGAATCTCCTCGTACGGTATCTGACCGGTTTCTACCATCTGATCGAACGCCCAGAAGATACCCTTCTCTTGAATCTCACTGTACACGTACTGAAACCGCCCCAAAACCCCCTCGACCCCCTCCACGGACACCTCCACGGACTTGTCGGAGAAGCCGTGTCCGGGGAGGTCAACGGCGGTGACGTGCACTCCTTTGGCGGCAAGAGATTTGGCGAGTTGGCGGTAGGAGTATGAGCTGAGACCCTGGCCATGCACAATGACTACGTTTTCGGACGATGTGGGACCCTCTTGAAAGGTGAATACTTGGATGGGGGTTTCGTTGGGGTGCGTTTGGACCTTGATGGTGCGGCCGTTGGAGTAGTGGTGGCGAAGGGAAGTGGGGTGAGTGAGGAACCATGCTTTGGGGTCTCGGGGAGAAAGGGGTGAGGTGAATACGTAGATGAGAGTGAAGAGGGAAACGGAGAGAGTGAAGTAGAACCAGAAAGAGAAGGGCTTGTTGTTGCTGTTATTGGTGTTGCTATGGGGTGGTGGAGAAGAGGAAGGTTTGGATTTGGGTTTGTGGGGTTGTTCTTGTTGTCGTTGTTGTAGCTCTGGTTCTGGTTCTTCTGTGATGATAGCCATGGTCGATGCTGTGAGCTTGAAAGTTGAAACCACCTTTGAAGCTTTGAGTGAGAGTTATGGAGACAACATCATGGGAGTAGTAGTGGGTGTCTCCAACTCCGAGGTTACTTTTTTTAAAAAAAAAACGAATATTTTCAATCTATTTTTTTTTAGCTAAATCCCTCGCAATAAAATATTCACTCACTTTTTTTAAGAAATATTAAATATCTTCTCAAATCTAACAAGTTATAAATCGCCATTTGTGTTACTTTTATAGTAATAATAATAAGAATTTAATTTTACGTGTTTCCTGTACCTAGTATTTTACAATGTTAATTTATAAGAACATTTGATATTTTGAGGTGAATATTATTAACGAACGAAATAACGTTATCTGGTGACAACTATAAATTCTTGCATCGCTGCAATTTCTTGTTGAAAGGCACAAATTATCAAGGGTACAATGCAACTGGGTCTCATTTCATCACCTCTTTCACTCTCAACGCGTTCTTTGTTCTTCCCCCTCCCTCTCTTGCTCTCGCGCCCAAACCCAATTTTCTTCAAACTCAAATCCAATAATAAACCTTCCTTAACCGTTCGGAATTGCGGCGGCAGTTCCTTCAAAGCGAAACCCTCTTCCGAATTCAGAAAACCCCTCGCTGAATCCCAACCTGACGCCAAGCTCACCGCGCTCCGACGCCTCTTCTCCAAACCTGGAGTCGACATTGACGCCTACGTCATCCCTTCTCAAGACGCTCATCAGGTTTGCTTTGCTTCGCTTCAATGTCTCTGTTTGAGAATGAAAGACAAATAGAAAATGAGACGATTATTTGATAAAAAGAAGGATAAGTAATCAATATTATCTCTGAGTTTGTGAATAGATGTTAAGTTAGTTTGCTAAAAAACTGTTTATAGTGACCTAAATGTTGATGTTTTATCAAACACTGTCGCCAATGTTCTGAAGGCAGTGATGGAAACCATTAAATGGTTTGGTGAGGGCTTGCTAGTAATGATGAGAGGTTTTAATGGTTACTCGTAATGAAAACATATAAAGAATACAGAAAATGAATAAATATTTTTTATTCAATTTTTGGCATATATTTTGAAATCTTTTCAAAGAAAATGTTTTCTAATCTTCAACGACATATTTTCAGCTTCGTGTTTTGTTTTCTTTGAAATTGGAAATAGAAAGTGTTCAAATTAACGTCCCTTTGGATTTTTGTGTCGTTCATCCTTTCATTCTTTTTCTTCCTAAATCACTCTAACCAAACAGACCACGGGTGTATATATGATAATTTTTGAATTTGGTGTTAGAGCGAGTTCATTGCAGAGTGTTATACGAGGAGAGCCTACATATCAGGTTTTACTGGCAGTGCTGGAACTGCTGTGGTTACTAAGGACAAAGCTGCTCTCTGGACAGATGGCAGATATTTTCTTCAGGTTGGGTTTTATTGGACTCCAGATGCAGATTTCATCCAGAATGAATTGAACTAATTTTGTGATTTATTTCCATCGTTGCACAGGCAGAGAAGCAGCTGAACTCCAATTGGATTTTAATGCGAGCAGGAAACCCGGGAGTCCCTACTGCCAGTGAATGGCTTAATGAGGTTTTAGCTCCAGGTGGCAGAGTTGGCATTGATCCCGTGAGTTTTCTTTGGGGCATTTATATCTTCTTTTTATGTTGCATGCTGATTTAGTTAAATATTGTTTTTTATTTTTATTGCAAACTGTATGTTTAATTCTCTTTATTCTAACATTCAGCAAAACAAACTGAAGTTCTCTTTATTTATTGCCTGGTCAATATGAACAATGTTGTATTGTTAGCATAGCCAATTAAGTAGTAGTGTCATGTGTGGATAAAGTTTCCTATAAGCACCAATAGGAGAAGAAAATAAGAAGAAAAGGATGAAATAAACTTTTTCCATAAACTAAAATTTGATTCTGCACTAGTTAAAATCAATTTCGGCGAAGCTAAATCAATTTTTTACAAAACTTATTTGTGCATATGTTAAAAAGTATGTTTAATTATTTCTATTTATTTGCTTCTCCTATAATGGTTAACTCTTTATCCAAATAAAGCCTAGTTTATTTGTTCTAATTGTTAATCTAATCCTGAATGTCATGTTGAAGCATTATCTTTATACTTACGTTGAACAATTAAAAACCTTTTTCCCCTTCTTTCAAGCTTGCATGCCCCTCTTTTGGTTTCTTTTCCTAATATGATTTTCTCTTCCATATTGTTAAGGAGGCAGTTTCTTTTTACTTCGGATGCTGCAGAGGAACTTAAGGGGGTTATTGCTAAGAAAGATCGTGTGCTTGTTTACTTGTACAATTCAAATCTTGTGGATGAAATATGGAAAGAATCTAGGCCAAAACCTCCAAATAATCCAGTTAGAGTGCATGACTTAAAGTATGCTGGTTTAGATGTTGCATCAAAATTGTCATCTTTGAGGTCAGAACTTGTCAATGCTGGCTCTTCTGCAATTGTCATCTCCATGCTTGATGAAATTGCATGGCTGTTGAACTTGGTAATGTATCTTTAATTATTTGCACCTTCTTTTCCTTGATATACTGATGGTTTGGTTTATACTATAACATATCCTTGTAAACCTTCTTCAAGATCTTATTAAATTTGCTTGGATCTACCATATCCGTCTAAACCTTGTTCAAGATCTTATTAAAGTTGCTTGGATCTAAGTATAACATAAGTAACTTATGGATTCCTTTTTTCCTATGTTTCATCCAGTGGGAGTAACATTTTGACTTTTTCTTTTCAAGAGAGGCAGTGATATTCCACATTCACCAGTTGTGTATGCATACCTGATTGTGGAGATTGCTGGAGCAAAACTATTTGTAGATGATTTCAAAGTTACTGAAGAGGTGAGGGATCACTTGAAGAAAGCTGATATACAGATCAGGCCTTACAATTCAATTATATCTGAAATTGAAAGGTGATTATGGAAAATCCATTTTGTCAATTGTTTATGAAGTATCATGGCTTTGGAAATTGAGCTTGATTTTCTTTTTAAGATTGGCAGCACAAGGTGCTGCTCTTTGGTTGGACACTTCATCTGTTAATGCTGCTATCGTAAATGCCTATGGAGCTGCCTGCGACAGGTATTATCGGAACCGGAAGAATAAACAGAAAACCAAGACAAATGGTTTTGATGGATATATTGAGAAATCGGATTTACCCTTTGCTGTCCATAAAGTCTCTCCTGTTTCTATTTCAAAGGCCATAAAAAACGAAGTAGAGTTAGAAGGAATGCAAAATTGTCATTTAAGGTAACTCTATTTTACCATTGTGAGGATTATTGCTGATGGTTTTTGCATGTTTTTTATTTCTGTATTTTAGTGATCTTTTCTGAATTGGATCTCTGCATGTAGTTGATTGGCTGCATAATTCATTCTTGCCCCAATTAGATATCATAGGTGTTCGACAAAAATGTTAAATTAGATTAATGTACTTGTCAAGAAGAAGCATGCATACACATGGACCTATGTACATATAATTGTGCTATCTTTTCATTTCCAGGGATGCTGCTGCCCTTGCTCAGTTCTGGGATTGGTTAGAAACTGAAATTACCAAGGATAGAGCATTGACAGAAGTAGAGGTTTCAGATAAACTTCTTGACTTTCGCTCAAAACAAGCTGGTTTCCTGGATACCAGCTTTGACACAATAAGTGGTACTGTGGTAGACCGTCATTTTCTTTCAATATATTCTATTGAATTATGGTAAAAGAAACATGAAAAGATACTGCCGTAAATTTTGCTCAGATTTACTTAACTGCCAATTATTTTAGGGAAAATTCAAATACATACCTCCTGCTATAAACAGGGAGTGTAAAGGAACACCATTTAGTAATCCTATGTAACAGAATATGGTAATTCTATAAAAAGACGTTGCTATTATTCCTCATAGTACCACTAGTTCCATTTATATTTTTACTTCTCTTAGACTTCAGTACAATTTTTTTGTTTTTACCAATAGTTTGTGCATTTCATTGGTTCAGGTTCTGGTCCTAATGGGGCTATCATTCACTACAAACCAGAACCAGAGAGCTGTAGTTTTGTGGATGCCAATAAATTATTCTTATTGGATAGTGGTGCTCAATATGTTGATGGCACAACTGACATAACGAGGACAGTTCATTTTGGCAAGCCTACAGCAAGAGAGAAAGAATGCTTTACCCGAGTCTTGCAGGTATCTTGCTCGTACCTTTTTCTTGGCTTTATTTCTGCATTTTATTCATGTAAATGTCCTCACAATTCAGCAATCTAGCTCGTCCCAATCGTACAAATTTATGCTTTTGTTTTCGAGGACATGCATAATGGCTGTTATTAATGTTTAACATCTCTGTCCTGGTAATTTGACCTTCTGAAATGATTCTACCTAAATCCATAAAGCTTATTACAGGGCCATATAGCTCTTGATCAGTCAGTGTTCCCAGAAAATACCCCTGGTTTTGTGCTGGATGCTTTTGCCCGTTCCTTTCTTTGGAAAGTTGGACTTGACTACAGGCATGGTGTGTTCCTACTTCTAATGGAGGGCTGTTATTTTCTTAAAACCGAATGAATTCATTGATTGATTGAACAATTTTGCTTAATTGTCATATGTTCAGGGACCGGGCATGGTGTAGGAGCTGCATTAAATGTTCATGAAGGCCCTCAAAGTATCAGTCACCGTTTTGGAAATTTGACCCCTCTAATGAAAGGCATGGTAATTAGCAATGAGCCTGGTTATTATGAAGACCATGCCTTTGGTATTCGGATTGAGGTAATTTTCTCCCATGCTATCTTATATGCTTTGAAATATTAACTTTAGCTTCTAGTCTTGCTGTATTATTTAGATTATCATTCAATAAGTTTTATTAGTTGTTAATACTTGTATTAATTTTATCTCCTTTAAGAATCTCACCCTTTACACCTAAGGAAAGTTGAGGTACAGGAATTCAAGGAGTATACTAAATTTCTAATGAAAGCCTGTCTTTTTGAGATCTTTTGAAGCTTGATTGCTATTTTCCAGATTCCCTTACTGGTTAATAAGTGGCAGTTTCAATTTCATGTGTGCATTGCATAACTTTTCATCAACCATGAGTGTCTTTCAAAAGACTTGCAGTGAATTACTTGATTTAAGATTTTTTCTTTTTTTATATTTCATTATTCTTACCATCACTTGGTAATGAGTGCCGGATACCGTCCCACACTAGTCCTTTTTTTCTCCTAACTGTTAAAATGACATTTTGACTGTGTTATATTCTGGTTTGCATGATGATGATACTCTTTTGGCTTGCAGAATCTCCTATATGTAAGAAATGTTGAGACACCAAATCGTTTTGGGGGAATCCAGTATCTAGGATTTGAAAAACTTACATATGTACCCATTCAGGTATGTTGTTTCCTGTTGGTCATCTTTTCGTTATATTTTTGTTGCTGCAGTTCATAGATTTATTTTCTTTGGGTGATGTTTGTGTAAGGTAAAAAAGCCTGTTGTAGGCTTATTCTTCACCATCAGGACATTGAGGATGTAAAATGGCTTATTCTCATAAATTTTTATCTAATTATGCTTCTATACTAATGTAGTAGTGGCAAGTCCTTTCTTTTAAGAGTTGAAGCGGGAGTGACAGTGGTCATTGAGGCCCATTTGATGGTGGACAATTTAGTACCTAATGGTTTTTAGTCAATCAATTATGACTTTTTTTTATAGAATATTAATCTTATAAAGCACAAGCAAAGGTAAATGACTACCCAGGAATTATAAATAACGTTTTTTCTCCATACCTGGATTGCTGAAAGTACCCTCGGGAAATTTATCATTAATTTGAATTGGCTGATCATTTCATTCTTAATGTTTCGTTTGTATTTTAAATATAATTTCTGGGGACTTGAAGTGATGCTTTCAATTTTTATTTGGTCTTCTGATTCAAACTCTATCCGAGCCATATATCGTTCTGTACTCTTTTTACTAACCTGAGCATATCCTGCAGATTAAATTGGTTGATTTGTCTCTGCTATCGGCTGCTGAGATTGATTGGCTTAACAATTATCACTCACTAGTATGGGAAAAGGTATTTTGCTTTAACTATTTTAGATACATTAGATTTCCTTCTAGTGTATTCCATGATTTGCTTTTTGTTGTGGTTTTGATTCTCCTTAGTCCCTTTTTCCCTATCTCTACATAAACGTATTCCATGGCTTTTGTAACTGCCCGTCTAATCCTTAGACTTATGTTTTTTTAAAAATATTATTTTTAATTCCACTGCACCTCAGCAGTTTAAGAATACTTAAACATCATAGAGCATGCTTGTGTTTGTGTTTATCATGTCTGATCACCCTCTCTTTAGCTGTCCACGGAATGGAATCATCCTTAGTACTGTTTTTGTAATCTTGTATAGATGATTATTTGTCTTGTAACTACTATGATACCTCACAGGTTTCATCATTGCTGGATGGTTCTGCTCTCCAATGGCTTTGGAGCAACACTCGACCTATCACCCATGAGAGAATTTAATTCATGTTAATGTGCTTATTCTATGAGATTCAATGTAATTTTCTACTGTTGTGAAAGTTAACACTCTTAACACTTATAGAAATGATATAGAAACAAAATGATAAAGTCTGGCATTTGTTCCTTTCCATTGTATCAATTACTATTAGGAATAAAATGAAGACTCTCGAACACACTCGCGCATACTGAATCCATGCTTACTTTTATGTCTACTAATGGGCTTTTGCATTCTGCCCATAAAACTCAACGGCACCCCATATAACTCAACTGCACTTCTTTATAATGTGAAAATCCATTTTTACCTTTTTAAAATTATATTCTAAATTATATATTCTAAGCTATAAATAAAAATATATTCGGAACGTACAATTTGAAATACACAAGATCTATTAAAAAAAATAGAAAGCGAGATGATTTTATTTGTATTAATAGTTTTATTTATCATTTCGTTTTATGAAAAAATAAAAAAAAATTATAATAGATTGAGACAATAATGTGCCATAATAATTGTATTCTTAATTTTCAAACGATTTATTTTTTAATTTGTGTCATTTATGCAATTCATTGTGCAGTAAATAATACAGTTTTTGAGTTTTTTTTTTCATTTTACGCAGAAACTGTCTCTTTTCTTCCTTTTCTACATGTTTTGTCTCTCATCTCAACCAAACCCTTCTTTCTTTCTTTACTCATCATCTTTGAACACAAGCAAGCAAGCGAAGCCTTCAAGTAATGCCCCATAACAAATTTTACGTATTGGTTGAGTGTGTTCTTCAATCTTCACTACTCAGTCCCATTTCATTCCACCATCAACCTTTTTTTTTACCAAACCACACTGGCAGAGGCATATATGTTTGAAAGAACTAAACCAAACTGACAAAAACGGGGTTGAAAATGAAATTTGAGTAGCCTACCAAATTCATTACTAAAAAATTTGACAATACACATTAATTTAAGTATATAAAAGTCTCACCATAGTCTCTAAAATTTACAAATGTTGATATCATATTGGTGCTTGCTAGAAGATTGACATGGCTGATATTGGTAAATTTTGGAAGTAAAGTGAAAATTTTAAATTAATAGACATGGCTGGGGTTATGATTTAGGGGTGGGTCTTAGGGTTATGATTTAGGGGCAGGGTTATGATTTAGGTTAGGGGTAGGGTTATAGTTTAGGTTAAGGATAGGAGTAGGGGTAGGGTTTTTTAAGAAACATTTTATGGGTGGGAGTTTAGGGTTTATGTTAGGGTTAGTGTAGGGTTATGATTTAGGATTTAAGTTTGATGGTTATGGCTAGAGTTAAAGTTGGGTCAGGATTATGGTTTAGGGTATATTGTTTGGGTTTTGTGTAGGGTTAGGGGTATTGTATGGTTATATTAGAATTAAGGTAGGGCTAGGTTTATGGTTTACTGTTAGGGTCGTGCCTTAAGCTTAGGGTTGAGTGTTTATGGTTAGTGTAGGCTTAGGGGCAAGGTTTATGCCTTAGGGTTAGGATTCAATGTGTAGGGTTAGGGTTATGGTTAATGGTTAAGGGTTTTGAGTGTTGGATTTATGGTTGAGTGTTTAATTTTAGGGTTTATGTCTTAAGGTTAGGGTTAGACTTTAGTGTTAGGGTAGGGTTTATTATTAGGCTTATGACTTATATGTTAGGTTATGCTTTATGGTCAGGGTTAAGGTTAATGTTAGGGTAGGGTTAGGTTTAGGGTGACAGTATGGTTAAGATTAGGGTTATGGTTTAGATTTTTGTTGTTTATTGTTTAGGGTTAGGGTTATGGTTTATTGTTTGTGCTTTAGGGTAGGGTTATCGTTAGTTTGTATGGTTAGGGTTAGGGTAGGGTTTATGGTTAGCATATGTTTTAATATTAGTGTTAGGGTTTAGGGATTTAGTGTAAATTTAAGATTAAGGTTATGGTTAATGTTTATGGTTAGGTTTAGGGTTAGGTTTATGGATATTTAGGATTTTGGATTTATGGTTTAGGACTAGGTTTATGGGTTAGGTGTATTGTTAGGGTTTAGGAACTAAGGTTTATGGTTAGAGCTCATGGATTTAGGGTAAATTTTAATATTAGGGTTTAGGATTTAGGGTTAATGTTTATGGGTATTTAGGAGTTTGGATTTATGGTTTAGGGTTAGGTTTATGGGTTAGGGTTAGGGTTATTGTTAGGGTTTAGAAACTAGGGTTAGGATTTTGAGTTAGGGTTAAGTAGGTTATATGTAGGGTTAGTGTTTAGGGTTAATGTTAGGGTTTAGGGTAGGGTTATATGTAGTATTTAGGACTAGGGTTAGGGTTAGGGTTTTTAGTAAGTGTTAAATTTAGGGTTAGGAGGTATGGTTTTGGGTTTAGAATTAGGATTATGGACCTAGGGTTTTTATTAGGTTTAGGGACTAGAGTTTAAGATCATGATTTAGGAATTAAGATTTGAAGAGGATTATATAAGGAATCTACCAATCATTCAATTTTACTAAAATAAAATTAAGAATTGTCCTAAACCAAAGAAGTAACACCAACATGAATATAAATAGTTAAACAGTGATTTAGATTGTAATTGCGCCAATTTAATATTTAAATTGTCCAATACATCAAAATATTGTTTTTTTAATTTTGGATTTAATTTTATATAATATTATTAATAATCTATCAAACATGTAAAATGTAAAAAGAATTAAAAAAAATAGAATTAAAAAGTAATTAAATAGAAGAAAAAATAATTAAAGCAACGGAATTAGTAAGGTTAAATATAAAAAAAACATGGATTAATTATTTATCTCCATTAAATAATCAATTATTACTGATTAAATTCATTCTAAAGGAATCTAAGTTCTTAGCAAAGAAGAAATCCTTGGTATGTTCAAACTTTCATAGTGAACTTAAACATAAAATAATAACAGTCTCTTTAATCAATTTAAAAGCACTTACTGATAAATAGACAAAAATATTGATTATGAGTCAAAGTTATAATAATAAAATCAATTACGAATGTTGTACCTTATTTCCAAAAGAATCATATAAAATGGTAAGAAACTTCAAATTCAGCAAATTGTATATCCATTTCGAAGTCCAGATGAAGAATCCTAAGGAGAAAAAAAATAGTACTTACACAAAAAGATATATTATAAAAATAGTAAATCCTAAACAGATGTCAGATTGGTTAAAAATAAAGAATTCAATCATTCATGCAAAATAAAGTATATGAGAAATACTTTAAATATGCAATAAAACTACAAAATATATTTTCTTTCTGCCTCTATGTTTAAAGCGCATCTTTTGTTAATTAAAAGTCCTTTATTTTGTTTCTTGGAAGTGTTGATTCTGCAGATAATATACGTTCTACTATTCAATATTTAAATAATATTTCGACTGATGCCTTAAACCTTTTTTATTTTGTAGGTTATTCATTAAAATAAGGTCTAACATTTTTTTTTCTTTGATCTAATAGAGATACTATAGGATGTGAGGGAAGAGTAGGAGGACTGAGACTTGTTTTCTAAGGTTGTCAACTTGATTTATTGAATTGATAATGATTATTAATTTACAAATTTGATAATTATTAGTTTATAAAGATCAAAGTTTACAACAAAATACCCAACAAAAGATTCAGAACCCTAACGTTAAGAAGTGAAATGATCCATGGTACCAGTTTTAAAATACTTTTTAATTTTGAGAATTAAAATGGTCAATTTATTGTAATGTAACGATTTTTAAGTATTTTCTATTCTTCCAAGTAACGTGATTTATTGTTTTTAAAAATAGAAACAGAAGTGTTTGACTAACAGTGTAAACGTTTCCTGGGGATAGGCTCTTAGACCATTTGGCATTTGGTTTGAAAAAGAGAGAAGTGATTTGAGCTTACCATTTCAAATTCTGAAACCTGTTTCCCAAAGATGATTGGTACAACCTCAACAAAACAAAATAAAATGTCAGCTCTGAATCCTGTTCTAATCAGAGAAACACTCAACAAGGTGATACATTAATCCACGTTACTCATTTTTTCTTTGCTTTTTGTTCATTATTTTTTGGCAGAGCTTCCCTAAGACTGAATTGTTGTGGTGGGTGGTTGAAGGTTGATCAGTGCATGGTTCGACTACAAGAACTTCAGTACACTGTGGCCGGCGGAACGAAGGTGGTCTCGGGTAAGTCTCAGCCCTGGAAGCACCAAAGGTTATCTCAGAACAAGTTTAAGGTGCAAGCAAGAATCACTGAGGTAAAATTTGGTTTTGCTAGCATCCTAACTAATTGCAATATAATATTCACTCCATTGTGTATCTTATAACTTCTGATTAGATGTTGTAACATACGGTGTTAGCTATAGACTTTTATGATAATTAATTTGAAAAGTATATGTAAACTGATAAAAATCTGTATGAAACTCGTAAGAACATTACTCATCGTAATTGTGAGTACTATTCATATTTTTGAAGGAGCACGCATGATGATGTAGCAAGAAGATCTCGACCTAGTAAGTTTCCGATCATAGTCAATTTACTTATTATGTGCAACTATTTATGGTTATATGTAAAAGCAAACCTTTATGCAGGTGAAGAATGGAGGCAAATGTCATTGCCAGCAATGCTTGTTGATGAGACCGTTGGAAAAATTTTACAGGAAAGTAAATTTGCCAGAGAAATAGTCTCAACTCTGAATAAGAAAAATGGCACCAAGGGCCCACAAACTCCACTGTCCCAACTGTCAAATCAGAAAGTTGACCCTGAAAACACACAGCTCCGTGATAGAAGGAGGAAAGAAAAACAAATAAAAGTAGTTTCTAATCCCCCGCCACCCCAACGGGCTCGTTGTAGGATGAACTTTAAGGTTTCTCCTACAAATGCTGTAGAGTTTGACAAAGAGAATAATAATATCAAGTGTTTAGCAAAGAATGTATCTAACAAGAATAGACCATGTGGTAGCAATAGTGGCACCACAGTGCTTGTCACCAACCCTTTATTATCCTCTACACATTTTTCAAGACAACAACAACTGTTTTCCAAGACAAAGTGCTTGATCAAGTCCCCAACTGAAAAAGCAAGAACAACAAGTACAAGTTTGAGTTTGAGCGAGAGTTCTCCAAAGAGATGGGTTCGACCTTTCTCTCCTTCAAGAGTGGCAACAAGCTTATTAGCTTCCTCGCCATTAAAGAGCAAGAAAACTGAGCAAAAAATTGACCGGGTGGTAAACCTGAGAAAGTGTTCTTCGAAGGGATCACTTACATCAAAATTATGTCGATCTTTCTCACCTTCAAGATTGGTAACCAGATTTGTTTCACCATTGAAGAGCAAGAAGAGTGCACCGCGAAGTGATGGAATAGTAAATGGAGTGAAACAACAACCAGCATCCTCTATGAAAATCCCTGCTCCAAAAATTTGAAAATATATATTTGAGGATGGCAGTTTTATCTCAAGCGTCTGAAGGGATTTTATTATTTTTTTATAATAAAGAAATAAGTTCTAACCTCAAAATAATGCTAATTCTGCAGAGTCTGTGCGTAATATCTTTTACTTTTTGCGATGTTTTGCTTCTTTTCTAAACTTTTGTTCCCTCGAAAAACATGTCATAAGCCGATGATTAAACTCATGTTTGAATGAACTTACATTTCGCACCTCAACTAATGGTTAAACGAATTAACATACGGACTAACATAAAGTTTTTTATTACTCGCAAAAAATATGACATTTTACCCGTATGATTTATAGATAGATTGGCCGGTAAAAGTGTTCTTTGTTACATACTTTATCATGGATAAAATAATATTTCTTGTATATTAGTTCTTTTACTGAAAGGAGAGGTCCTAAACCATTTTATATTGTGTGATTTGTTCATGACAATTTATGAAAATATATTGTGTATATAACTGATTATGTATAAAGTCAGGTTATGTGTGGAAATAAAGTAGTTAATAGGATAACACATTATACATGATTAGAAAACAAATAATTAAATTATGAAATAAAAACCAACTAACTAGTTCGCTTAATTATAAACACTCAACAAATTAATTATGTTGAAATTGACGATTCTAACTAATAGTTCTAGTTATACCTACGAGAAGTTTCCTATCATCAATATATTAATTTCGTACTGTAGCAGTAAAATCAGATCACAAATTACCATTGAAAAACAATTAGCAGGTGTAAAAGATAGACAAGTGGCAACAGATTCATAGGCAATCTTGTGCCACATAGTTCTGATTATTTCTATTTTCATAATACAAAAAGGGCATAAAGCTGACGGCCATGCATCTCTAAAACCCCAAAGAAAAGCAAAAATTTTCAAAGCAACGCATGTATGAAAAACTTTACATGGCACAACAATACGACAAAGATTAGCATGTGAATTTTTTCTAAGGAAAAAAGGCCAAATTGGATATATAACATTAACGACCCCAGCAAAACTGCAGTAACACGTGTTTTCAATCCCAGTATATAATGCAGTATGAACGCTCTGACGAGTTTCTTATTTGTGGGGAGAAGCAAATCTTGTTCGTTCCCTCTGCCGATGTAAAGCTCGATCCTTTGGTGAAGATGTCTTTCCGCCCACACCAGCCTGACGCATCATTTCTGCAATATTTGTCCAAAGCAACTTGTAAATTAATGAATCATACCAAATTCGACTGGCATATTATGTTTCAATTATCTTCAGAATCACGCTAGCATTCATCATCTAAAGTATATTTCAACTATGAAAGACCATGATAACTTTGAATTCTCCGCTCATGTCTCTCGTCTACATAAACAGTCAAATTGGGTAAGAGTTGTAAATTATAAACTTAATCCTTAACATTAGCATCATGGTCAATTTGGACTCTGGTATTATAAGGAAGACGATTTTGTTTAACCGTAATAACTATCATTAATTTTATTCTTGAAACTGACACTGTCAATTTGGTTCCTTCATTACCAGAGTTCCTCCTTAAAACTACCATCATTGATCAATTTAATCCCTGATCTTACAAAAAAAAGGTGATTTTGTTGACTGTAATAAATAACTATCAATTAATTTGATTGTTGAAATTGACGCAATTTGGTTCCTTCATTATCAAAGTTTGACAATTTCGTCTATTGGATGCTAATCAATTAATATGATTATTGAAATTAACACATCCAATTAGTCAATTTGGTCAAATTAGTAAATTAGTAAATTTAGTACCTAAATTTGACAATTATCGTCAATTTGATACTTCAATTTAACTAAATCAATTGACTTAGTACTTGATATTAGGTATTAACTTGACTAAACATGTACTAAACTTAAGGATCGAATTAACTAATAAAGCCAAAATTATTGACAGTTGCAAAATCAGAAATTATAGAAACTTATTATTTTAGTAAAAAGATTTCGAACCTCGCTTTCTCTCAAGCTCCTGGTCGAGCTCTTCTTTCCATTTCCTCTGTCTCTCAGAAAAGCTTAGACTGCAAGTACAAGATACAGTGTTTAAATTACTTTATATTTCTGAAAATAATTCAAGCTTAGAAAAGCAAAGCAAGGCAAAAACAAACAAACCTTGGGCTACTAGGCTGCTGCTGAGAGTCAACTATCACTCCTTTCCATTCATTAAGGGGAGATGCTGGAATATCCTGTGAAGTATGGACATTTACATGGCCAACAATTGATGAGGACCGGCCATTACTTCCAGGACTTCCAGTATTGTCGATGGCTTTGGATGGAGTGCTGATTGGTACTCGATTTGGTGACCTGCTTTTAGGAGGTAATTTCAAAAATTTTCGAGAAGCGGTATCATCACTTGTATTGTCAATAACATTGGGAGAACAAGATGTATTTAAACTGTTGTAAAACTCTTCATATAAAGGTGTCTGTAATTTTTTCAGTTCAAGAGCCTGTCATAAAAACGTAGTCACCATTATGACACAGCAGTTAGTAGACAAAAAATTGATGAAGTTATAGCAGAATGACAAACTTGATTTCAACGTAAAGCAATACCTTCTCATCCAAAAAGGCTTTGATTTTTGACTCTGTGAGTTCATCATCTTCCTCAGAAAGAGATGGGACACCCGGAAAGGAAAAATCTGTCTGCCCCTTATCATCCCCTGACTGATCAGGTGGCATGTAACTTTCATCTGTGACAAAATTGACCTCTCGATTTTCCAGCTCTGAACTTGCATCAAATTTACACCCCCAATCATCAGAGGGATCAGACATTGGGTTGAAACTCTACATGAAAAAAAGAACGTGTCTGAGAAGTCATTAATTTCATATTTTATGAATAAAACAATAAGGACCTGCAATCACCTCAATATTAGTTGACATCAATGATTTGTATTTAAGATCATTCTGCGAGAACTCTTCTTTGTCATCAATCACACACATATCATCATCATCATCATTGCTCATACCCCACAACTGTTTATTTCCCGAGTCCAGAGGATTTACTGTTGAAGAGCAAAGGCTACATAAATTACAAAAAAATTGCTAAATAAAACCATATTGCCATTCACTAGCATCAAGAAAAATATAATATTTAAATGTTCCACTTAAATAACTACCAAAAAGTCCTTGAAAGAAATATTCTACACTTACAAGGATTCATCATTTGGGGCACATGATGGTGACGAAGCTATGAAATTTTCCTGTCAGAAGTGAAAGCGATTTTTCTTAAAAATTGGTTTGCAAAAGATACAACAGCATTTCAAATATCACATCAATTTTACATACCGTGACATTAGATGACAGAGTAAGAGAATTCATATGTTCGCCAGTTACAAAGGGATGCTGCAGTAAGTTACAAACTTAAAATTATGTTAGGGAGAGCTGAAATATTTCATGCAAAACACTATTAACAACAACAATAATAATAAAAAAGTAGAGTCTACAACCAATCAATAGCTAGCATTACTAAAATGGCTACACAAAATGTTATATACTTCTTAGGCACAGTCTAAAAGATAAATGCTTAAAGAATCACCTGCAGCAGTTCTGATGCCGATGACCTCAAAACTGGTTCCCTACAAAAGGATTATATTTTACATAATTTTTGTAATCTGATAAACAACCTCTGAAAAGAAATCATACTAGGCACATATTCCCTCTCTTATGCACACGCACACATTGAATGTTGAAAATCATTTTTAATATAGAAATGTGCTAAGGGATCTTTCTCCCCAGAACCCCTTCACACCCCACTCCACCCACCAGAAAAAGAAAAACTCAATATTGTTTAGTTGATCCATCTTCCATCATATACTTAAGACAAGTATCAATCACAATGAAACACACTAAAACTAGGAATTTGCAATGCAAGAAAAGCATTAGAAAATTTAAGGTAACGTACTTCTGCAAACATTTTAGCAGAAAATCTTTTGCTGCAACTGAGAGATGATCAGGTATTGGCGGATGAGACTTAGTTGTCCCAATATGGAAGAGAGCAGCAACCTGAAAGTTTTTTGTTTTAGTAGATTCAGAGAGCACCTCAAGCAGAATTTCATGAGTCAGAATGAGATACCTCTTGTTGGTATTGCTGACTCCAGGGAGGCTTTCCAGTGGCCATCTCAATCACAGTACAACCCACGCTCCATATGTCAGCAGAGCTGAAATGAAAACATTTTTGTTTAGCATCAAATGAAACAGCATTTCAAAAAGATATATTATACACTTGCACAAAATAACTAAACCAAATCAACTTCAAGAATTACACCAAGAACAGTATATAAGAATCTCCTAGTAGAATTTCGAGGGTAGAATCTGTGACCTTGAATTTGTAAGTGTCATTCATTTAAAACATTCAACTATTTCTACAAGACACAACATCTAAGATTAAGCAATAATAACTCTGCTTCAATTGCTTAGGACTATAAACTTTAAAAGCATAGTTAGCCTATGTATCTTGCAGAAAATTCCTGCCACTAACTTCTTCGATTTCTCAAGCAAAGATTTCTATTTCTTACAGAAACCATCATTGTATTTTTAAGGCACGAAGTTGTAATACAACTCCATATATACAAAACCTCACACAGCATGGTACACACCTGGAATCATAAACAGTCAGTCACAACTACATACCAATTGATATCATACCAGAAGAAACTTACAGTTTCTCAATCATGTCAAAGCATATTAATAACAGAATAACATATTAAAATATGTCTAGACGGTTTTAATGTCCTTACAAGCTATGCCCAGTCTGGAGAATAACTTCTGGAGCCATCCAATATGGAGTACCCTTCATGGACTTGGCCCCGGAAATGGTTGCCTAGATAAGAAATGCACTGCTTAAACAAATTTTCAAACAGAAGAAGCCTCACAAAGGTAAAGCAATATCAACAATAGTAGAGCAACAGACAAGACTGAGATTACCAGCTCAACGACTTGTTTGGATGCCCCAAAGTCTGCAAGTTTTATGCACCCTTTATTATCAACAAGAATATTGGCCCCCTGAAATTAATTATAACTTGAACATCAGCCACCGGATAAGAACCAAGATAACATGAGTATAAATGAAATATAATTCACCTTAATGTCTCTGTGCATGATTCCATTTTTGTGCAAGTACTCAAGTCCAAGTAGTAACTGCTTCGTGTAGGTTCTTATTACCTGTTGAATGAATTAGTGGAATTGATTTAGCATATAAAAAATAAAATTAAAAAAGTATACCAGCTCAGAAATTCAAACTTACAGCCTCAGGGAAAGCCCCAAACTTCCCCAATAGCGATGATATGGACCCACCAGGAACAAACTCCAAGAGAATATTTAGGGTGTCCTCTTCTCTGACTGTACCCAAATATCTCTGCAGCATAAAAATATATTAGGTCAAGATATAGTCTGTGTGAACTAATTTTGCCTAAAGTATCTTTCATCCGTAGAATATCATACTCACAACAATGTTTGGATGTGAAAGGTCTTTAAGTAATTTAACTTCTTCCTCTAGCTCTTTTATGTGAGCCTGTTAGTAGTAGTATGTCAGAACATTAAACAAAGAAACGCATAAAGAAAACGCATATATAACAAAGTAAAATAGTAATGCCTTCAGTGAAAAGCAAAGTCTAACAGTTAACAGCAAAAGGAAAATTCAGATGAAAAAAAAAAATATACATATATATATAGACAAAAAAATGTGATGCCTCTAGTGAAAAAAATAAAATTGTAACAACTAACAGAAAAGGAAAGTTCAAACATCTATAAGTTATAACGATCCGGTTTATATTTAGAACTGTATATACAACTAACAAACGTCTATAATATACAAGTTACAACAATTGACTGGCAACAAATGGCTTTAGTCAATACAATAAGAAGTAGTTGCAACTGGAACTTGATCAAACAACAAACCTGTGCCTTCTCCTTTGAAGCACTACTCGCCGCAATCAAAACCTAAAAACCAGACAAGAAAACGAAATCAATTTAAGCGATAAAGCTATAACCACAATAATTTCAAATTATAGGGAATCGCAATGACGGACTCGCATAACAAAGCCAATTCCGAGAAATAATCAAGCGAAAAGAATAAACAAGCAGAAGATAATAACTGAACTCCAAAACATAAAACAATTCTAAACGAAGATAAAACGAGAAAGCATAAATTAACGATGAAGTCAGCAACGAATAAAGGACGAAGAAAGTAATTAACCTGTTTAACCGCCAGAAGCTCTCCGGAATCGATATTCATTCCAACGTAGACTTGGCCAAAGGCACCGCAACCGATCAACTCGCCTTTTCGCCATCGGATCGGAGGCGCGGCGTCCTCAGGAATAGACGGCGACGGCGGCGAGGGTTTGGAGAAGACTCTGGAAGTTCGGATACAATAACTGATCTTATCGACGAGGCTTCCTCCGACTCCGAGCGAGGTCTCTTCGCTCTCCGGCGAACCGCGGAATACCAGTGATCTACGAACTGATCCGAAAATGTCTTGCATTTGCGATCTCTCTCGCGTTCTCCGTGTGAGAGTGAGAGTGAGAAAGTGAAGAGCGATGCGTGTGTGCGAGAGACGTTGCGTCGGCAACCACGGAACTGAACTATACAAATACAAAGGAGAGAATAGAGGGAAAAGGGAAAGGGGACACCAACTTCAAATTTCGGGTGATTTTGGAATATAATAAAAATAATTTTTGGGGCTGTTTTGCTAATTTTTCAGTTTTTTTGGCCTTGTTGCTTAATTTGAAACACTTCAAATTCCTTTTCAGTTTTCACCCCTTTTCCCATACACCGAGTCCACCCTCTCTTGAACTCATGATTACTATTGACTTGACCCTCTAATTTTAGAATTTTACTGCTTCAAGTTGTGTTGCTTTTCGTCTTTGGAATTACCCAGTAACAGAATTTTTTTTGACAAAAAGAATTGAAAAATATGATTTCACTCTCTAACGAATATTAGTGGCTTGATTTACAGAAGTAATCAAAATAAGTGTGAAATGATAGACAAACACAATAAATTATTTTAATTAAGTAACCAATTTGAATAATGAATACTTAAAAACGCCACCTATCGCTCTCTTCAAAATATTTACTAAAATAATAAAACGAATTATCATTTAAATATTCTCTGAAAGAAAAAGTGAGTTGCAGAGTTTTTTTATAATAAATTTGTACATAGAAAAGGCCCAATGCCTGGCGGTGCATGCCACCAAGAGAAACCGCGTTACAAGAGCAATTGAATATATAGGCGATTGAATTTGAAAGCCTAAAGTTTCCATGCCATCATTAGTACGCAATTCCTTCCTATACCCACTCAATTTCAATATGCACCCCTATAATATAATACGACTAGTTTCCTTTTTTTTCAAGTGACTCTTTTAGAATGTATATAATACCTTTCAAAACGTTTATAAGAATGAGATTTTTAGAATAAATTTTGCAAAACTTATAAAATATGTTTCAAAATAACCTTCTCAAAACGAAGTTCTTTTATACAGTATTTTTTCTTTTTTTTTATTTTTTACAACGACAATAATACAATAATGATGAGAATAATAATAACGGTATTGATTATTCAAGAAAAAAAATTAAACAACTTAGTCATTTAAGTCAATTATGAAATGCAAGTTAAAAAATAAGGGGTGTAAGTTCAAGAATGAGGGTGCGAGAAATAATTGTCTCGTTAATGTCCATAAAATAAGCATCAAAGAGACCCAATGCCAGTGTGAGTCCCATTAAAGGACTTGCCACCAGTACATTAATATATAAGCATAATTAAATCGAAATTTATGATATTACACTATTTTACATCCTCAACCTACATCAGGTATTTTTACCTTGTACAAATGTCACCCAAAAAGAAAAAGAAAATAAATTTATCAACTGCAGCAGCACAAATATGAGGTACCAACATATTGTAATTAATTCAGTTATTTATTGTGTTACTATTGTCAAGAGTTTAAGATTGACCGGCGAATATGAATATTCCAAGTCCACACTTTTATGATGAATGACATTGGTTATTATAAGTAATTTTTATTCATTAATGTTAATTAATTTATATGCCATCACGCGAAAAGTTTAAATTTCTATCAAGAACCGTCGCGTCTCTGTAGGGAGATATTCTCTCCATTATTTTGTGATATTTATTTGTTCAACTAAATTTATATGTTTAGGAGAGATGATTTTAAAAGAAAAAAAAAAATATATATATATATATATATATATATATAAAATAAA